>Ga0157364_1007116_pt1 | contig 11563 bp, 12 predicted proteins | sample AttsexASBM2_FD_111476 | JGI IMG/M metagenome (GOLD analysis project Ga0157364, IMG submission 111476) | Fungus gardens microbial communities from leaf cutter ant in Ribeirão Preto, State of São Paulo, Brazil - Atta sexdens ASBM2 | ecosystem: Host-associated > Fungi > Mycelium > Unclassified ...
GCATGTCTGGGTGCGTGCCCTCGTGAATGTGTAGGAGTGCGTGGCCGTGTGTATGCGCGTATATTTGTGTGTGCGTGCGTGTGTGTGTGTGTGTCATTGGATGACACCTATTTCGCGTGGAAAGTCGGACGCTTCTGAAACAGGAGAAAAGAGGTGAGAATATAAACATAGGGCGTGTTCCACTTAACTTTCGCAACGCTCGCGGCATCATTTCATCCTTGTTTAATATTTGAAAACGATGAGGATAAAGTGATGCTTGGAACGCGTTCATAGCATCTCTAGACCGAGCATTCAAGGAATGGGGGTAACCCTCATTTAGAAAAAGACGCACTCACTTGATGTAATGAGAATTAAGGGAGAATATGAAACCGATAGCGTTCTATTCTCTAATTGATTCCGCTATTTATTCACTCACTTCTGCAAATGTGCATGTGTGCATGTATGTATATGTACATACACATAATACTAATGCGGTACAATACTAGTGTGTGCTGCACCATATATTCCATTATGCTTTCCAGCAAACGAGAATGAATTGAAAAGAATTGAAATGGATTCAGATTTTCCGAAATATTGATTCACGAATTTTAAAATGTTAAAATGAATGCATTTCAATCCTGAATGCATATTCATTTATAGCAATTGCATGGAGCATCTCTATATCTTTCAATCTAAAAATGATATTAGCTTTTTTTGTGCACATTATGAATACTGTTCAATTCAAAATTTTGAATAGAAAATGCAGTTTTTCAACCCAATTGCATTCAATTGAATCTAATTAAAGCCAATTAAATCCAAAAAAAGTATTCGCTATTGAAAATAGGCATTCGAATAGAAAAAAGTTTCAATCCATTTTAATCCATTCTCGTTTGCTAGATTCTACCATATCTCCTACTCATTCTAATGAATGGCAAACGAATGACGGCTTCCGGTTGAATCCACTCTCCCTTGATTCTCTCTGATTTGCTGTGCGTTTTTTCTCGTTTCGCGCATGCGTATATAGTGCATGAGAGAAGAGATCGGAAGCACGAAGAAACTTGGCGGGTTAACCTGGCTAACAAAAATTCCGAGACGAAACACGTTCGAGCTCGCCGTGAGACTCTCACAGAACATATATTCTATTTGCCGATCTGACTATAAGCTGTTACATTTCAATTCCTCGTTCTTTCTTTCGACTCTCTCTCTCTTAATAATACACTTTATGCATGCATAAAACGAGAGAGAACGCATCAGTATAAGTTGAGAGCACAGACTCATGCATAATGCATAAGGGAACCATCCAATCAAAATTCTCCTTTACCGTGAAATGGGAGGAAAAAAAAGATTTTGATTGGTTGATTCGCTTATGCATTATGTGTTATGCGTTATGTAAAAGTCTGTGTTGTGGTCCTAAAATTCTATATTACTAAAGTAGCGCATTAGTCCGCATAGGCCCTACTAACCATATTATGTACCACTAATACTAGAGTCCCTATAATAGAGTTTGGACGCTGCATTCGCGTGTATACCTATCCGCCATTAACAGTCAAAATTGGAAATGTATCGTCGTATTTACCGCGCAATTCAAATGACTACTTACTATCAGTTTCGGAACGAAACCAATAATCGGATTATAATCGTTATTTTTATTGGATCGAAATCGATAATCGGACCGAAATGTTGTGCAAGCTAATGGATCGTAACCGGACCGAAAATGTTTTTCGGTTAGATTTTAGTCCAGTTTTCGATTCGGATGTTTTAATCTCTTCGGTATGTATGATCGTCGACTCTACAGCCACCAAATATATATATCCCCATGATATAGTAATACATATGTCACACATATGTCATAGCGATTGCTATGACAGTGATTGCAGGAGAGTCTTAAAGAGGAAAAGGATATTTCAAGCAATTAGCAATATTACAGGGTGTTCACGAAGTGTTATTATCTTATTTCTTTGCTCGATTATGATTTACGTAAGAATAATGTTATTTTATAGAAAATTATTAAAAAGCTGTAAACGATCATTGGCATTGCTATAAATCACTAATAAATCATAATCGACATAGAATACGTCGCAGAAGATAATAAAAGTGAAATAGCAACAAAAAAAGAAAAAAAAATGATCTCTTTATTTTGCACTAATTTAGAGTTAGAGTGTTTATGCCCATTTCTATTAATGCAGTTTAACTTTAATCTCGGTTCAACTAACTTTTCATTTTTTTTTAATTTTAAGAATTAGAAAAAGATAAAGAATAAGGGTACTTTTCTTAGCAGAAAAGTTGACTTATAATCTTAAGACAGTATCTTATGATTAAAACTCAGTTTCACAATTCTCTTAACCATGGTTCAACTTATTCCTCTCTTTTCAATTCTAGAATTGGAAAGAAATAAAGAATATGTTGAACCTCGGTTAAGAGTTAACCATGAGTTGTGGAACTGAGGTTCATGTCTTTACTAACGCATAAGAATTATCTTAAGATTATAAGTCAATCTTTTGCTAAGGCCCTAAGTTGAACCGAGATTAAAGTTAAACTGCATTGGTAAAAATAGGCCTTACATTGCTTAGTGTTTACATATCTCCAATTCAATATTGTCTTAAAAATAAATATGAATTTCCTTAAATGTACAATTTATGCTTGTTGTATTACCTTTCTCTACAGTAGATAATCATACCGTAACTGAAAAAAACTTAAATCCAAATGGTCACCGTTATCGATAAAAGAACCAAAATCATTTGGATTTCGGACTTTTTCGATCCGGAATCAAAAAAGATCGAAAAAGACCGAAAAAGACCGAAACTGTTATCCGTAAAAGGACCGTAAAAAGATCGGAATCGAAAACGAAAATTGGGTACAGTCTTTGACCGTGATCATAACTGAACCGAAATTTCGATCCGAGTTCTTGCTTGCTGTTATACGAGACAATAGAATTGAATTAAAACTATTTAAATAATCTAAGATGAAAGATAGAGTAGAATGGAATTGTAGACGAGCAAAAATATGTCAGCATGTCAATATGTCTTGCAATCATCTATATAATGATATATCTGTATAATGTGTATACTAATCTATACTACTGTTGCGAGAACTAAACATTCTCTAAACATTCTATTGATAATTATCGCTATCTTGACTAGTGATAGCCACGCTTTCTTCTTTCAGGATTATCCTGCCATTGGCTGTCACTAGTTAACGATAGTGTTAATTAACTGTTAATGGCAGAACCAATCAGCAATCGCTTCAGCATAGACAGTCTAAACTCTGTTATAGAGATTCTAAATAATACTAAGCGCTTATAGCACTATAGAACTAGGTCCAAGATGGCAGTGAAATAGCCAGTAGGAAGGCTGTCGGCAAGATAAAAGAAATGCGCTACTTCAGTAATATAGACTTTAGCACCAAGTGAGTGCATCCTTTTCTAAATCTATTTAGGACTATCCCACTTCCGAAATTTCTGACAATGGCCTAGTTTCCACCATGGGTTTAATCGGAATGTAAGAACTAATCAACTACAGTCAGTACAAGTATTTCCCTTACAGTTGAACGACAGGGGAATACTCGACTGTAATTGATTGTTTCTTATATCTGGATTAAATCCTCGGCAATCCAATGCTTGGTACAGAGATAGTATGTCTATGGATGAGAGTCGCTTCGCGTGGAAGTCGTGTGCCGATTAGCAGGAGGGGAGATGGAGTGAAAGTCGCTCCATATGGAAGCATAATGGAAAGAATAACATGATGCTCAGTTTGCAAGCGTTTCTCTCTCTCTCTCTCTCTCTCTCTCTAAATCTTCGCCGTCTTTTTACGTATGATGTACAACTTCTTGCCGTGTCTCCAAGAGACGCCAAAGCTTGTGTGTTATTTACATCTACAACTTAAGTCTCTAAGTAAGTGTTACGACAATTCTGCTCAGATCCTTTCTTTATGAATGCATGAGAGAAAAAGACTGCGAATTGTGAAACGCGAAACATGGAGTATTCATAGTCTGTTTTTATTTTAAAACTGTCGTAAATAAGATGTTTTAAGATGCTAATACAGTCCTCGCATTGACTTATGACATCTTAAGACTGTATAAAGATTATGTGTTTCACGGGTTTTCTCCGTCCAGATCCATTCTGGGAATGCCAACCTTCCAGTCCACTTTATCAGGGCGAGGAACAGCCTGACACTGAGCTGTTCCTCCGGATCATTCCTTTTATATATTATGCTACTTGTTGGAGTGGTGAAGGGAAAGAAGAGAATTGTAGGTGGGGGGAGGGGAAAAAGTGGGGGAAATCGTTCAGTCTTCAATAACCAGGAGAACAGTTTTCCATATTTTATTTATATTGTAGTCATTATCTCTATTTAGATTGTTAGGATGTTTTTGTATTTTTATGGCTTCTCTATATTTTCTTGGAAAGTATGATGTAATGTTGGCTATTGTAATCGTTTTATCAAAGTATTTGATGTCCTGTTTCGATGTTGTGTTCTGATAATGCTGATTGCGTGACGTGTTTTAACCGGACATCACGTTACTGTTCTTTTATCTGTAGATTCTCCCAGTTTTTCCAATGCATACTTGCCCGCAGAAACAAGATATTTTATATACTCTTGCGAAGCTGAGTGGAGGTCTTTGAAGAATCTTAAGAAATCTTTAGGATTTCTTAAGATTTGTCCTATCTTTTTGAGTGGTTTAAAAATAATTCGGATATTGTATTTGTTTAATATTCTATCAATCCGATCTGTTGTTCCTTTTGACATATGGGAGAATGGATAGGATCCTTTCATCTGATTATGTGTCAGAGACCATTATCTTGTCTGCATGTCTATTGGTTATTTTAATTATGTCTTTTTTGTCGTGTCCGTTTTTCTGTAAGACTATTTTTAAATGATTAAGTTCTGTAGGTTTTCTTTATCAGAGATGATGAAAGCTCTATGTACAAGTGAATTGATTGCAGTTTTTGTGGGTGATGGTGTGATTCGGTATCTATGTGTGTTGGTTTTCTGTACACTTGATGGCCTAAGGTATCGTCAGCTTTCTGAGACAAGAACATCTAGGAAGGGGAGTTTTCCGTTTTCCTTTAAATCTGTGAAGTGGATATTTGGATGTTGATTGTTGAGGAAAATAAGGAATTTAGGAAGTTCGGCTCTTCCGTATCTCCATATCACGAATGTGTCGTTTATATAACCAAACTTCTGGTTTTTTGAGTGTTTTTCTGAGGGCCTCTTTCTCAAAATGCTCCATGAAAATGTTGGCAATTACAGGAGAAATAGGAGAACCCATTGTCGCTCCTGAAGTTTATTTATTTATAAAATTGGCATTCCTAAAATGCTGCAGGGATAATAATATTCCTATAACTCAAGGACCGTCTAGGAACTCACAAATCCAAAAACATCCTTCATAAAATCAGCCTCATCTTCATTAAAGAACGCATTCACTTCACTAAATCACAAATAGGCTTCTCATAAAATCTTTAAACGCCACTTGTACTTATTCATCATGTTGCGGCATGATATTTAGCAAACCCTAGATCGTTACATACGAACAAGTTATGAAGATCCACACACAACTGAAGATCCACACCTCTGAAAGACAGAAACAGAAATACATGAACCTTGTCCCTCACAAAAATCCATAACTCTCTCTACTTAATGTCAAGAACCTATCCATCAAAGACCTGTCTCAAGACACTATATCTTTGCCCTAGGCTCTAACTTTGCAGTGCAAATCTAGAAAGATTCCAAAGGAAGAGATTATCAACCAAATAGAATCAACTATCTATCGATTCTCATCAGAACAAACAGATAATAATATCCGCAGATAGGTAACCAATATCCTTTCCAAAGCCAAACCCCCTTCACCAAACATCATTAGACAAGAGCGATTGGCCCTCCAAGATCTGAACAGGGATACAGACATAATTGTGCTTTCAGCCGACAACACGATACTAGTCATAAACACATCAAACTATAAGAAAAAAATGAAGAACCTTCTCTCAAACAAATCATACAAAAAGCTTGACAAAAACTAATTGCACAGAACATCAAGATCCTGGTGAAAAAAAACAACATTCCCAATAAAACCAAATCAATATTAAAACCTAAATCAATCAACAAAAAAACATAAATCCTCTCTTACCAAGATTATACGGACTATCAAAAGTACACAAATTAAATACCTTATTCAGACCGATAGTTAGCGTCATACACTCTCCGACACAACTTATCCTCCTTCCTAGCACAAACACTACAACTCCTTATTGGAAAATCCGAATCATACATAATTCAACGGACTTCATACAAAAGATTAAAAAAATTCGACTACGTCCTACAGAATTGCTTGTAAGTTTCGATGTAGAATCCCTTTTCACACAAATCCCAATAAAAGACACATTAAAAATAATAAAGGCCTTACATGAAGTCTCTTCCGACCTCATCCCGCTAATAGAGCACTACTTAACAACCACTTACTTTTCCTATAACAATCAATTTTAAGAACAAACTTCAGGAGTGGCAATGGGCTCTTCTATTTCTCCTGTAATCGTCGACATTCATAGAGCATTTTGAAAAAGAGGCCCTCAGAAAAACACTCAAAAAATCAGAAGTTTGGTTATGTAGACAACACATTCGTGATATGGAGACACGGCAGAGTCAAATTCCGTAAATTTCTTATTTTTCTCAACAATCAACATCCAAATATCCACTTTTCTAAACTTAGAAGCAAAAGGGAAACTCCCCTTCCTAGATATTTTTGTCTCAAAAAGCTGACGGTACTTTAGGCCATCAAGTGTACAGAAAACCAACACATACAGATACTTATGTCACATCCAGCACAAAAACAGTGTGCAATCAATTCACTACATATAGAGCTTTCACCATCTCTGACAAAGAACTGTCTACAGACAGAACTCAATCATTTAAAAATAGCTTTACAGAAAAACGGACATGAAAAAAAGACATAATCAAAACAATCAATAAATATGCAAACAAGACAACGGTCTTTGACACACAATCAAACGAAAGACGAAACTCAGAAAGATAGGACAAATTTTGAGAAATCCTAAAGACCTCCATTCAGCTCCGCAGGAGTATACAAAACACTATTTCTATGGGCAAGTATGCATTGGAGAAACCGGAAGAATAAGTTAACCTATTATAAGATAAAAGAACACGAATGTGATGTCAGGCTAAAACACGTTACGCAGTAATCAGTATCAGAACATCGAAACAGGATATCAAATACCATTTGACAAAACGACCACAATAGCCAATATTACATCGTACTTTCCAAGAAAGTATAGAGAAGAAAGTATAGAGATATAAAAACACCCTAACAATCTAAATAGAGATAATGACTACAATATAAATAAAATATGGAAAACTATTCTCCCGGTTATTGAAGACTGACCGATTTCCCCCACCTCTCCCCCCCCCACCCACAATTCTCTTCTTTCTCTTCACTACTGCAACAAGTAGCATAATATATAAAAGGAACGACCCGGAGAAACAGCTCAATATCGGGCTGCTCATCCTGATGAAGTGGACTGCAAAGTTCACGTTGGCATTCCAAGAATGAATCTGGATACGGAGAAAACCCGCGAAACGCATAATATGCTATATATTGAAAGCACCGTGGAAGTCTCAAGAATATTATCTTAAGACTATAAGTCTTAAATGTAAGAATCGACTATGAATACTAATCTGTTCTATAGAAAGAGAAACATAAAGTATGTTAAACAAGGGAAGATTCACCAATTTCACGATGCGAAACAGGCCAGTATTCATAGTTGATTCTTATATTTAAAACTGTCTTAAGTACAATTTTAAGTCATAAATCAATTCGAGGACTATATTAGTATCTTAAAGGGTTCTTTACATAGAAATCGTGGAGTCTTAAGTCGTAGGAAACCGATTCTAATCGAATTTTCTCTTTACATTTGATTGTGATTGCTTGGTTTCCTACGACTTAAGACTCCACGATTATCTACGACTTCTATGTAGAGGACTCTTAAGACATTATTTAAGACTGTTTTAAAATAAAAACAAATTATGAATATCGCCCCATGTTTAGTGTTTCAGGTGGCAGTCTTTTCCCCTGACGCGACATTCATAGACAGAGACGGCGGAGATTTAGAGAGAGATGCTTGCAAAATGAATACACCATATTATCCTTTCCATCGTGAATGAGAGTCGCTTCACGTAGAAAGTCGTTTGGTAGGGGGAGATGTTATTGTGTATTTGAGTACAAAAAGTTACGAAATTGAAGCAAATGGTAAAATGTAATATAAAAAATAATTTATACTCAATTTTTATAATAAATGTATATAAAATAATCTAAAAGATAAATTAGAATAGAGTTCTGAAAAGGTTCTCTGATTTTCTTGTCGATTGATACTATTATATTTTGATGCCCTGATTACGAATACGATAATGAAAATTGCCCACAAGGTCACTTTCAAGGTCAAATATTTAAAAACGATTTTTTTCACATTTTATCGTTCGTATCGCATGGAAAGTCATGTGCCTCTAAGCAGGGGGAAGTCGCTTTACGCTAGTGCCCTTAAGTTGGAGGAGGGGAGGAGAGGAGATGGAATGGGAGTCACATGCTACCGGAATAGTGATGCTTAGCCAGATTGATCGGCTGCAAATGACTGTCAAAATGATCTTGTCGGTAATTTTCATGATCATATTTGTAATCAGCACACCAAAATACAATTGATTAGTATAATATAATCAATTGACAATAAAATCAAAAGATTTATCCTTTAGGAATTCTACTCATAACTTATAAGTAACTTGTTAAGTAATTTTCTCCCTGCATTTAACGTGCAATTCAAATCGCCTCGCGTATTTTCAATCTACTGTTATATCTAAAATAAAACTTTTATATGAAGCAAATATTAAGGTGACAGTACATACGTCTCATAAAAAGTGAATTTTTTAATTTTGTTCCGATTTTTTCAAATAGTAATTTTGAAATAGTGTTTTGGGGATTTTTTTAATGTGTTCTTCAATTCTGTAAAAAAAATTTTGCAATTCATAAAGCCAATTCAGAGATTTCTCCTAAAACGTAATCGTGATAAAACAGGATGATTTTAAGATCTTCTTAAGGGCCGTCTTTCTAAAGCCATCAATATTGGCTAAATCATTATTTTTGTATAACATTATTTTTTTTCTTTTTTTTTTTAGATTCGAAAATCCAGAATTAAAATATACGCATAAAAAAAGTAATTGTTATATAAAAATTACGATTAATCGGTAATACAGACGGCTTTAGAGTCTTTTTAAAGATAGTCATTCCTACGCAAATTTTTGACTATCAATAGGGTCCCGGGATAATTGAAGAACGATGAGTTTATTGACAATTAATGAAAATTTGCAATTATTAACATAAATATTTCGATAATATGTTATTAAATTCATGATTTTTTTGTTGTATAAATAAGTGCGCATACTTTTAATGCTATAATATTTTATATATTGTATTACTAAAAAATTATTTACAATTTATTATATAATTTTTTTCTCTGTTGTTATCATCTCTGATAATCAAACTCGGATGATAATAACACAATTAAAATCACAGTTTTTAATAAAAATCGAATATTAAGTTTTAAATATATATATACAGCTGGACAAAAAAAGTTGTAACACTGTTTCTTCAATAGTTTTCTTCAAAAGTTTCAGAACGCAGCTTGCTCTCCGAGTGATTAGTTTTTACTCATTGATCTATAAATAAAAACCAAGCGCTCAGTGAGCAAGCTGCATTTCGAAACCCATCGAAAAAAAAGTTGCACTCTTACTGTGACCGGCTGTACGTGTCTATGAAATCAATAAATCATGAAATTAGTACCGTATTATCGGTTTGTTACTCTTACCTAGCAAACGCTAAATATTTTTGAAATATTCATAAAAATGTTCCTAAATCCCCAAAAATCATTTTAATACTCCAAAATAGTCCGAATATTATAGTATATAAAAGAAATATTCAAATATTGGTTAAAAATTTCACTTGTATGTCGATACATACATATTCCAAGAATATTCCATATATAATATATTCTGCAAAATATTAATTTTTCTAGAAATTCCAAGTCAGGTTGTTCGTAAATCAGTTTTTAAACAAAATTTTGCTTTGAAAAATACATTTAATGTGTTTTCACTTTGGAGCTCAATTTTGAGGCTCACTTCACAGAGTGTGTTGTGCTCCTTATATTCTCTCTCAGGTGATTCTTGTTTATAAATAAATATTCTTCGCGATCCTCTGTGTGTATTGTTCGCTCATTTATGATTTTTGTGAAATATATATATAAGAAATATTCACACAATATTCTAAACATGTTTTTTTACATGTTACATTCTGTGATGATTCTTTTACTATTCCGGAAGATTAGGTACATTGATAATATGTATTGTGAATCGAACTTTCTGTGAATATTTAGCGTTAGCTGGATAATTACGTAAATATTAAGAGGATGTTGGAGCGGCCGAATTTGATCAATGTCGATAAAATAGATTTTTAATTCCAAATAAAATATTTCAAGAAAAATATTTCATATTAATATCATATTAATATCATATTTATAGAGAGAAAACATTACATAAATACATTACGTATTAAGCAAAATCATTAAATAAAACGTACATTACTTGCTGTGCTATATCCTATATATCACTTGAATGTGAGGTTATGTACCAGGCTTAAATCCGCTGTTTTTTAGTCAGAAAAACATTTTTTTTCCTAGGAAGCAAAAACAAATTTATTCAAAGTACTTGCCCTCGCTAACTACATTTTTCCCATCTTTCGGGCAATTTGTGTATACCACGCCAAAAAAATTCCTCATCTTTCGAGGCAAACCACTCATCAAGCCATTTTCGGACGTCTTCATAAGAATCGAAGTGCCGCTCAGCGAGCGCGTGGCCCATCGACGAAAACAGGTGATAGTCAGAAGGTGTCAGGTCTGGTGAGTAAGCGGGATGGGATAACACTTCCCAGTTGTCTCCAAGTAGTTTTGGACCATTGTTGATGTATGCGATGGTGCGTTGCAGTTGAGGAAAATCAGCTTGTCTTTTCCGATATGCGGCCTTTTTTCACGCAGAGCACGGTGCAATTTGATCAGTTGTTGGTGGTAGCATTAACAGTTTCACCAGGTTGTAACAGCTCGTAGTAGATGACACTCTTCTGATCCCACTAAACGCACAGCATCGTCTTCCGTCCGAAGTGATTTGGTCTTGAGAAAGATATTGATGGTTGAGCGGGATCAACCCAAAATTTCTTGCGTTAGGATTCTGAAAATAGATCCACTTTTCATCGCCTGTCACAATCCGATGTAGGAACGACTTTCTTTTTTATCTGGCAAGCAGAATTTGGTATGTATTTTAGCGTCGCTCCATCTGCCTATCGTTCAGTTCATGCAACACCCATTTTCCGATCTTTTGAACCTTCCCCATGGCACGTAGCCGCATGGAAATGGCTACTTGAAACATCCAATTGCTCGGCAAGCATTTTTTGCGATTGGGTATCGTTCTCGTCCAAAAGAGCCTGCAATTGACAGTCCTTAACCTTCCTGGGCCGATTTTCACGCTTCTTGTCACTCAGGTCA
>Ga0157364_1007117_pt1 | contig 11563 bp, 9 predicted proteins | sample AttsexASBM2_FD_111476 | JGI IMG/M metagenome (GOLD analysis project Ga0157364, IMG submission 111476) | Fungus gardens microbial communities from leaf cutter ant in Ribeirão Preto, State of São Paulo, Brazil - Atta sexdens ASBM2 | ecosystem: Host-associated > Fungi > Mycelium > Unclassified ...
AATATCTGAGAATCACCAGTATCCAGGGTAACTTGCTTAGTAGTTTACATTCCAGATAGCTACCTTAGATATACTACCTAGTATATAATCTAGTAGTTTACACTGTATTAGCTTATTCTGAAAATCAACTAAAACTAGCATCTATCTCTAGTGTTGGCAATGACATATCTTACTATCCTCTAGTGGTTTTTCACCTGTTAAGTTCTCTAAGTTCTATTTTGAAATATGCAACTAGTATGGCTAGTAGAGGCATAGTACACAAGCTGAAGCCAAAGATTGTTCCAATCTATCTTTTGTATTCTTAGATAATATATAACTTACTTATCTGGACTTTTAAGATGTTTTACTGGATCTTGAATAATGAGGTGTGAACTGTATCTAACATTATGACTCACTATCCTACTTGCCATTTAGAATGCTGAGAAGCAAGAAAGATCAAGAAGTTAAGGATTTATGCACTAGATATATATTACTCAGATTCTGTTCCTACTCTTATAAATAACTCCAAAGATAAAAAATCTTCTTCTGACATACTTATAGTGTATAGCAAAAACCAGGTAATTGTATTTTCATGGCTAAGCTAATCTTCAAACACTCCATATTGAATTTACATACTATAACAATATACTCACAGAGGTTCTCTATAGTATATAGGCAAGCACATTATTATGGAATGCTCTGGACACTAACAATTTTTCTTTTCTTTTATCTAATATTTTTGATTTTATATTAATTTTGTTTTGTTTTGTTTTTGATTTTGGACAATAAAGAGGCACATGACATTGCAGTCACATGACATGTCCCATGATGTGATGTCATAGGCCTAGAACATGGTAGAAGAATCTAGAAGATGATATCAGAGCACATGGATGCAACATGGGGGCCTTGAGTAAGATATGAAGCAGATATGAGGATGAAGTATGGACATAAGGGCAGGTTTAATTATTCATAGCATGGACCACATGTAGTAGTATTTATAGGATAGCAATATAGCAGGAACTTCTTGTCAAGTTCTCTTGTGATCTCTATATTGATAGCCTACTGAAAACTTTACTTGTTTGTGTTACTATTGGACTTTGTGTCTAGTGGTTGCCACAACACACATACTATAGAAAGAGCTAATCAGGCACTCTCCCCTTATATCTGGAAGTTTGAATTGGTCTTTGCCAAGAACAACTTTAACATTCTTCTCAAACACTGTTATTAGGACTATACTATCAAGCTGATTTCAAAAGCTGAACCCAAGTTGTTGAAGGTCTATTCTCCCTTGTCCATGGAGTAGATAGAACTAGATGCTTTCCTTACTGAAAATCTCTATATAAGTAGAATATGTCCTTCAAAATCTCTCATAGCCACACTAGTGTTCTTTATCAAGAAAAAAGGACAGTTTACTTTAGTTGGTATAGGATTATAGAATACTGAACTCCATAACAGTAAAAAACAAGTATTCTCTTTCCCTCATCTCTGAACTTATCTCACAACTCTACAATACCAAGTATTTTACTAAACTAGATATCTACTGGGGTTTCAACAATATGCAGATTAAATTAGAAGACAAGTGAAAGACCATATTTTATACTAACCACAGACTCTTCAAACTCTTGGTGATGTTCTTTGGCATGGCTAACAGTCCTGTTACATTTCAAACTATGATGAATAACATTTTCAGAAACCTTATCACAAAAGAAATCATGATTATTGTTATGACTTAAAGATCTTAGGGTTAGTTAATGAGCAGAACCTTGTATAGGGTTACATAAGAGAACTTGATAGAGAATTCTGTACAGGAATGTCTACCTTATATACTAAATGATGATGGTCCATACTACTACTTCTCTAGCCTATCCTAAAGACCATGTGTCCATCTTAAGGCCAACATGTGTAAGATACATTGTTATGGCATTATTTTTCCAGAACTTTCTATATCCTTCTCTGTGATCTTGTGACTTGTGACCATTATGGTGACTGTGTCATCTGATGTGACTGATATGTGACAGTGTGATCATGATGTCACCTCTAACCCTAACCCTAAATTAAAAATAGAAAAATAAATCAAAAGGAAAATGAAAATGAAATATTAAATGAAAAAGCCAGTATTCAGGCTTCACATGTCTGACAATTATATACTTAGATATTAGAAGACCACTGCAAGATAGTATGTAGAGTTCTGGAAGTTCTAGTCAAATACTAGTTAGATCTGTGCTCTGAAAAGTACAAGTTTAATAAGTAGCAAATAGAATATCTAAGACTAGTTATATCAGAAGATCAAGTGGAAATAGACCTCATAAAAGTAGCAGGCATACATAACTGGCTGATTCTATGGTATAGGATGGATATGCAAACATTCTTTAGATTTGCTAACTTTTATTGAAGGTTCATTTATGATTTTTCAGATATTACCTACCTTCTCTTCAGTGTCAATAGTATCTGGGTCTGGAGTTTTAAGCAACAGTATCCTTTTGACTTGCTCAAGATAGCTGTTACTTCTATTTCTGTCCTCATCTCTTCTGATATCTTGAATCTGTTTCACATCAAGACTAACAGCTTAGACTTTGATATAGAAGTGGTTAAATAGAATTATGAGATACATAACAAAGAGATGTTGGTTATTATCTAGATCTTAGAAGGGTAGTGCCACTTCTTAGAAGGTATTGAAAATTTGGACTAACTATAAGAATCTAAAACACTTTATAATAGCTAAGAATCTCAGTTATAGACAAGTGTGGAGGTCACTCTACTTGGTACAATTCAATTTGAGTCCTCAAATGAGTGATGATGAAAATGAAAATATAAGCTTTTGTTAATGACAGATATAAGACCATTTCAGACGAACTGCAACATGTTCAAATCAGAGTCTGGAATCTTTACTCCTGGAAGCATAATCAGCACATGGTCATCAAGTGGTTTCTTGGTAAAAATCATAGCATCCATAACAGAGGTCACTGCTTTGATCTCTTCTTCTTGAAGATTGTGACCAAATGATGCTTTGATGGCAGTGGAGTACAAGGAATACAGGTTTTCTAACCTCTTTCCATCACACTATGATACTTCATTACTTACCCAAAAAGTCTATAGGCAAATTCAATGCAATCTTTCAGTAGTTAGATCATAGTAGTGGCTTGTACAACAACCAGAACATGATGTTACTCAAGCTAGAGTTTCTTGCTATTCAAATACTTAGATATATCACTGTAGAAGATAAAGAGTGAAACTTGCTTGCAGAAGTTTACCATAGCAATTGCTCAGGCCAACAAGAAGAATTAGTTATAAAAGCAGTAAGAGAACTCTGTTGCTCATCTGCAAGGTATATACTTTGTAGAATGGTCCAAAAACAATTGTATACTCTTATTTTGCAGTAAAATATACATTTCCAATGTTTCAAAACTCTACTGTTATATTGTCACACTTCATGACAATTCATAGATAGCTAGATATACTGGTAAGTGGAAAACTCTGGAGCTAGTGTTCTAAAACTATTAGTAGTCACATATGTTAAGATATATTAACCAGTATATCAACTAGTATATTAACACTTGTGACCTCTGTTTGTGCACTAAACCAACTAATGCATCTATTACCGGTATTAGGTGTATAATGGAAAACTATCAATATAGACTTTGTAATAGAGCTTTCTAAGTCTATAGAGTCTGATATGGTAATGATAATAGTAAATTTAGTATCTCAGATCATATTCTTTGTACCAACTTACACTACCATTACTATAGAGAATACAGTACAGCTCTTTTTGCATCATGTCTGAAAGCTCTATAGCCTCTCTACTCATATTTTTTCTGATTATAGACCTCAGTTTGTCACTCTCTTTATCTAGGAACTTGATTATATGCTTGGTATTGAAGTGGTATCCTTAATTATATAACATTCTTAGTCAGACAGATAGATAGAGTAAGTTAACCAAGAACTTAATCAATATCTCTGATTATTTTTGAATAAGAGATAAAGTGATTGGTATGATCTTCTACTCCTAACAGAGTTCCAATATAATGACCATGTGCATGCATTCATACAAAAACTACTGTTCTTACTTAATATAAGTTGTTTCCTGAAAATGGACTTCAAACTACACCAATAGAAGTTAAAGATAGAAGATATTACCAGGTTCATGTTATGGGATGCTTGAACACTAACAATTTTATTTTTCTTTTCTTTTATTTTTCTGATTTTATATTAATTTTCTTTTCTCTTTTCTTTTCTTTTTCTTTTGGACAATGAAGAGGCACATGACACTGTAGTCACATGACAGGTCACATGATGTGACATCATAGGCCTAGAACATGGTGGAAGGATCTGGAAGATGATGTCAGGGCACATGTATACAATATGGTGGCCTTAAGTAGGAAATAAGGCAGATATGAGGTTGTAGTATAGACAATAGGGCAGGCTTAATTATTGATAGCATGGACCAGGCATGTTTTGTATATATAGGACTCTAATTTAGCAGAGACTTCTTGTTGAGTTCTCTTGTGATTTTTCCTACTTGATTGCCTACTGAGAGCTTTACTCGCTTGTGTAGCTATTGGACTTTGTGTCTAGTGGTTGCCACAATAGTTCATGAAACATGTGAAGGTCATATTGGGGGAAGCTAGGTCTGCTATCTAAAAGTTACAAAATAATATAGCAAGATAATATTGAAAACTAGCAACATGTTCACAAAAGGTGATATATCTACTAAGTACCACTTAAGTTTTTCCTGTCTAACTAGTATACTCCTTATGCCTAAAGTCCAGTAACTCTTCTTGATGAAAGAGTAATATTGCTCTCTGATGAGAGGGTAAGGGAAACAATATAAGGAAGATCCTAAGTTAGGTGGTCTCAAGAAAGAGTATTGAGTTCTAATGTTACAATTAGAAACTTAGAGTGAAGTCAACAAAAGAACCTTATATAGAGTTTACATAAGAAAACTTGATGGAGTTCCTAAGAATAATCTGTCTACCTTATATGCACTAGACTTATGGCCTATGCTACACTAAATCTAGCCTACTCTAAAGAGTATATGTTTGCCTTAAGGTCAACATGTATAATACATACTATATAATGTCATTATTCTAAAACCTTCTACAACATTTCTTATAATATGTGATTGTATAACTGTGACATGTGACAGATTTATGATACAGTACCATGTCATGTGATATTATACTAATTCCTTAACCCTAACCCAAAAATAATAGTAATATATCTCTACACTTATTTTTAAGCCTAGAGACAAGATATTTTTAATGCTGTAGATATTTATATTATATGTCTCTCTACCAAGCTATCTCATCACTATCTCAACTGTTATTTAATTAAGAAAAGAGTTGGACTTATATTGTATTATCTTAAGCTTTTACCAACATTATAAAAATTGTATCTAGTTTCTAACATCATCAAACTGACTACTGCCTCTAAAGATGCTATATCTAGTAGACACTTCCTATCCCTACTAAACCCTATTATTATAACTGGAGAGGAAGAATAAGAAGTTGAAAATATTCTGAATAGTGTTATAACTTAGGCCTAAGTGTTAAGATAAAAGTATACTTGTGTATTAAGTGACACAAGAGAACTCAATAAAGTTCCTACTACAGAGCAGTCTACTTTATATATTTTTAGAAGTTGGTTTGTACACACCTAACCTACTCTAAAGCTATGACTAAGTTCTTCTAGTAGTTTTTATAATATTCCATCAAGTTGCATAATTGTGTAACAATGACAGTGACATGTGTGATATTACATCCCTTAGCTAAGTCTGAAGAAGAAAATAAGAAAACTAAACTATAAAAGAAAAGAGAAATTATAAAAGACCAGAAAAATATTTAAGTTCATTCAGAAGATTTCTGACAAATAGCTGCTGGCACTACCAGAGGTACCAGTATCTGATCAAGTAAAATGAGTTTGGATTAGAAGTGAACTCTTGGAAAAATGTATTGGACATTTTTATACCAGATTGAGTTACTAAGTTTTATTACCTTAATTTCTGAGCACTGTAATTTATAAGAGCAAGTGAGTTCTATACTATTAACTTCAAACCAATACTACTTGCTTTGAGTCATAGCAATCTAGATAGGGAAGTGAATATAAGAGAATCTAACCTTTTTTCACAACAAGTTCATAACTTCATTAAAAGCCTACAGTATTTGTTATCCAAACTAAACCTTATGCAAAGTCCATAATGTTTGACAACTGTCAAGAACTCTGCTATAAGTCTATGCTGCTGCTACTACTATGAGCCCCACTTTGTTGTGGTAACCACTAGTCACAAAGACCAATAATAACACAAACAAGTAAATCTCTTAAAGTGGATATAGTGTGGGAAGTTCACAAGAGAACTCAACAAGGAGTCTCTGCTAAATTAGAGTCCTATATATACAAAACATACCTGGTCCATGCTATTAATAATTAAGCCTGCCCTATTGTCCATGCTACAATCTCATATCTGCCTTATTTCCTACTTAAGGCCACCATGTTGTATACATATGCCCTAACATCATCTTCTAGATTCTTCCACCATGTTCTAGGCCTATGATGTCACATCATGTGACTCTTTATTGTTCAAAAGGAAAAAGAAAAAGAAAAGAAAAAGAAAATCAATAAAAAATAAAATAAAATAAAATAAAAATTGTTAGTGTCCAAAGCATCCCATAATAGTACCCCTCTCTTAGGGTTCTGCTTCCAGAGGAACTTTTTTTTTATCCTCCCGGATTTTCTTGCTCCTCTGCTTATCCTTCTTATTCCATTCCAAACTTTCTTCTAACTTCCTCATCAAACTTCTTATCATCCCATCCATATAACAACTTTGCTGTATATCTTTCTGGTAACTCTTCTCTCTTAAACTCTTCTGCCTCTAGATTTAACCTCATCTTTTTTCCTTTCTGTATTCTCTGTATTTCTTCCTCAAATCTTCCTTTTTCAAATTCTTCTATTTTTTTCTCTGCATTCTTCAAATTTTCTAATCCCTCCCACGTATTTTCTTCTGCTGTATACCCTTTCCATTTCACCAAATACTTCATCTTACTTCTCCTCTCTTGTCTATCCAAAATCTCCTCTACTTCATATTCCTTTTCACCAGTTACCTCAACAGGAGGCAGTAGTATCTTCTTCTGTCCTTCTACTTGCTTTCTATACTTCACTATTCTTCTCACGTTAACTACTGGGTATATCTTTAATAACGCTGGTAATTCCAATTCTACCGCATTTTCTGACACAATTTTCCTAACCACATATGGTCCTATAAACTTCTCCATCAACTTCTTTGTTGCCCTCTTCATCAACTCCATCAAAAAGTTCTTCATACTGATCAGTACCTTATCATCTACTCTATACTCTTCTGCCTCTTTCCTACTTCTATCTGCCTGTCTCTTCATCTCTTCCTGCAATTTCACCAATGCTGCTCTTGCCTCCTTATATCTTTCCTTCATCTCTTTCCCAAACTCTTCCACCTTCTCATTCTTCCCCTTTTTTCTTATATCAAAGCCTATCCTTGGTTCTCTCCCATAATTTGCTTGAAACAGCGACATCTTTGTTGCTGTATGCACTTTATTGTTGAATGCAAATTCTGCCGTTGCCAACTATTCTGACCAATTGTTTTGCCTATGATTGACATACATTCTCAAATATTGCTCCAGCTCTTGGTTAGTCCTCTCCATTTGTCTATCTGTTTCTGGGTGATAAGCCGTAAATAGCTTTGTTTCTATTTCCAACATCTTATTTAACTCTTTCGTCAGTCCTACTGCAAATTGCGGTCCTCTATCTGATATCACACTCTCTAGCAACCCATACAACTTCCACACATTATTCCTAAATAACCTCGCTAATTCTTCTGCCATCGTTTTTTTTGTCGTTGCCACAAAGTAGGACATTTTCAAAAACCTGTCACAGACTACCAAGATCGAGTCATGACCTTTTGACACTGGTAACTTCGTAATAAAGTCCACTAATATATGCTGCCATGGTCTTTCTGGTATCTTATTAGGCCTTAATTTTCCTGCCAGCATCTTTGCTCTATTTTTCATCCTCTGATACTAATCACACCCTTCTACATATTGCTTTACTTCTTTTGTCACCCTTGGCCACCAATAATTTCTAGTGACCAGTTCTATTGTCTTTCACTATCCTCCATGTCCTGCTATCAACATATCATGGTGTAGTTGAATAATCTCCACTCTCAATTTCTCATCCTTTGGAATGTACACTCTTCCTTCTTTCAGCACTAGTCCTTTCTTTACTTGCCACTCCTTGTTCCTCAACATCTTAACTCCCACTTTCTTCATTTCCTCTACCGCCTTTATCACTTCCTCATCCTTATTTCTTGCATCCTTTATCTTCTTTACTATTTACTTCCCCGGTCCTTCTACTAACTACTCCATTACTCTAACCTCTAACCATTCCTCTTTCAACATCACTTGATTTTCATTATCTCTCTCCACTTCCTCAGCCCAATCTACTCTCCTACTCAAACTATCCGCTCTTTCCATACTCTTGCCAGCTACATGCTTCAAAGCAAAATCAAATCTTGACAGATATAATGACCATCTTGCCTGTCTTTGATTCAACTTCTAAGCCTTCATAAAGTACTTCAAGTTTTTATGATCTGCTCAAATTTCAAACTGATCCTTGGCTTCTTCTAAGAAATGTCTCTAAGCCTCTAAGCACCAAATTATTGCCAACATTTCCTTGTTGTGAATTTCGTAATTTCTTTTAGCTTCATTCAATGATTTGGAAATATAGGCCACTAGTCTCCACTTCTCGTCTTCACACTTCATCAACAACACTTTTCCCATCACAAAGTCTGACACATCCGCTTCTACTCTCATTTCTTTATCCTAGTCTAGTGTTACTAAGATTATCTCTGTCGTAAATCTCTCCTTCAACTTCTCAAACACTCTTTGCTGTCTCTCTCCCCAACTCCATTTTGTCTCTTTCCTTGTCATCTCATGCAAGAGCTTTGCTATCCTAGCAAAATCTTTCACAAACTGTCTATAGTAGTTTGCTAGCCCCAAAAACTTCTGCATATTCTTTGTACTTCTTGGTACTGGCCATTCTATAACTCCCTGCACCTTTTCTTTCTCCATTCTTACTCTGTCTTCTCCTATTATCACTCCTAAAAACCCCGCTTCTCTGACTTTCCACACATACTTTTCTGGCTTCACAAACAAATCATTCTCTTCTAACTTCTTTAATACTTTCTCTACTATCTCATCATGTCCTTCCTCTGTCTCCATTGTTATCATTACATTATCAATAAACACTACTACCTTTTCTTCTACCACCAAATCTCTAAGCAGGTCATTTATCATTACCTGAAACATTGCTGGTGAGTTAGTCAACCCAAAGAACATTACCATGGGTTCAAATTACCCCTCAGACATTGAAAATGCTGCCTTCCACTCATCCTCCTCCTTTATCCTTATATTATTGTACCCCCATCGCAAATCCATCTTAGTAAACACTTTCTTCTTCCCTATGCTATCTATCAAATCGAAATTAGCAGCAATGGATAATTATTCTTAATTGTCCAACTGTTTAAATATTGATAATCTTACACTATCTTTTTCTTCCCATCTTTCTTCGGCACAAAGAATACTAGTGATGTCTGTGGTGATTTTGATGGCCTTATATATCCCTTCCTTAACTGGTCCTTTACAAACTCCTGTACTTCCTCTTTCTCTATTCTTGACAATGGGTAGATCTTGCCTTTCTTTGGCATAAATTCTTCCCTGAGATTTATCATATGATCCTATACCTTTCTTGTTGGCATTCTCTCTGAATCTTTCCTTCAAATACTTATGGATCCATCTTGAAACCATTTCATTTATCATCCTCAACTCTATTAAGTCTTCCTCTTCTTCTTCTTTTTCTTCCATTATTCTTTCTATTATTTTTACTTCATCTATCACTGGTTTCCTTCTTTCTTTCTTCTCTTCCTGTTCTTCCTACTTCTTCCACCCTGGCTTCATCTGCTTTTCTACCCTCCACTTCTTTCCACACTTATCTAAACACCTCGTCATTTTCACCTCTCCTGTTTTCCAATCTATCTCTGGGTTATGGCATCCTAACTAAGGTGTACCCAATATAATACTCTACTTCTGATCTCCAATCACATCTATCGATGTCCTTTCTTTATGTCCCTTAAAAAATATTTCTACTTCCACTGTATCTACTATAGGCCCTACATAATTCAGCATGCCATCAACATTCCTTATATATACTGGTCTTTCCAACTTTGTCCTCTTAAACTTATACTTCCTCGCAAACTCTTCACTTATCACCAGCTCTGTCACTTTACTATCCAACAATGCTTCTGTTACTACTTCTTTCTTATCTTCTTCCTGCTTTAACCCAATCTTCACTACTACTTCTCTCAACATTTTCTCCTTCTTTTCTTTCTTCTCTACTTTTGTCACTTCTACCCTTCTCTTTGCCTTTTCTTCCCTCAGTATCTTTCTTCTATCTTTTGCCATCTCTTTGCTACTTCCTTCTCTTCTTTGCATCACTCTGACTTTCAACATCTCAAACCTATTTGAGGATACTGGTACTGGTTTCTCTTTTCCCACGTTCCTGCAATTACTGGCCATATGGCCAAATCCTCCACATACAAAACACTTTCTTTCTTCCATTGCCTTTTGCCTATTCTCTTCTCTTCTTCTTTCCTGTATTTCTTGCCTTCTCCACTTCTTCTCTGCTCTTCTTTCTTTCTTTATTCTCATCTTCTCTATCCTCTCCCACTCCTCATTTACTCTCTCTTATTCTTCTCTTTCTTCTCTTTCCTTCTCATTTTTCTGATAACTTTCTCTACACAATCCATCGTCTTCTTCTTCTCTCTCTCTTTGTTTTTCTTCTTTTCTTCTTTCTCCTTTCTGCCTTATTGTCTCTGCTTCTTTCTATCTTTTTATTATTTCCAATATATTTTTTGATTCATTTAATTTTTTCTGCATTTCTTTTATTATCGCAATTTGTCCTAATTTCTCTTCTCTCTGTTCTTTATTCAATCCTCTTAACTCTTTCTCCCAATCAAACTGACTCCAATTTATTCCTGCTGTTTCCATATCTATTCTCTCATTATTAATTGTTAACAATGGCATATTCCTTTGTTTATTTTCTTGCTGTCGATCTAAACAGTAGTAAATCCTCTGTAGGTAATAGTGGGCACTCTTCTTGTCCCACCTATACGGTCTACCGACTACTTATCTACTATCCTACTAACTACTGTTCTAATCAAATGCCTGTCTAATATCCCTAAGCTAGATGTTTCCTTACTGGACAATGCTGTTTCTCTGTATGTATGAGCAACAAATGTACACCACAGCATAAGGCTACTACTCAAAGAATCTAACTACCACATCCACACAAGGTAAATATGACCGATGTGCACGTATGAACAGCTATGCAATTGACCTGTCAAGCTTTGCCTGCCTAACTAGTATCTGTTATAAACTTATTCCTTAGGGTTGGAAATAAGAACAACTCTTGTATTAGAGAAACACAAGAGAACTCAATAGAGAACTCTTCTACAAACTAGTCTACCTTATATAGTCCTACAGATGGTCTGTGCTGAGTACTGTGC
>Ga0157364_1007118_pt1 | contig 11562 bp, 10 predicted proteins | sample AttsexASBM2_FD_111476 | JGI IMG/M metagenome (GOLD analysis project Ga0157364, IMG submission 111476) | Fungus gardens microbial communities from leaf cutter ant in Ribeirão Preto, State of São Paulo, Brazil - Atta sexdens ASBM2 | ecosystem: Host-associated > Fungi > Mycelium > Unclassified ...
AAAAAACGTGTGAACGATGGTTTCAGCGTTTCAAAATTGGAGATTTCGATGTTGCAGACAAGGAACACGGAAAACTGCCCAAAAAGTACGAAGACGTGGAATTGCAAACATTGCTGGATGAAGATGATTCACAAACACAAAAACAACTCGCAGCAATTGAGCGTTAGTCAACAAGCTGTTTCCAATCGCCTACGAGAGATGGGAAAGATTCAGAAAGTCGGCAGATAAGTGCCACATGAATTGAACGAGAGACAGATGGAGAGGCGCAAAAACACATGTGAAATTTTGCTCGAATGATACAGAAGAAAGTCATTCTTGCATCGTATCATTACTGGGAATGAAAAGTGGATTTTTTTTTTAGAATCCCAAGCGCAAAAAATCATGGGTAGACCCAGGCGCACCATCCACATCGACCGAATCGCTTTGGCAGGAAGACGATGTTCTGAGTTTGGTGGGACCAGAAGGGTGTGGTGTATTGAAGCCTGGCGAAATGGTTAATACCAAACGCTATCAACAACAATTGATCGATTTGAACCGTTCGCTGCTAAAAAAACGACCAGAATACCAAAAGAAACAACACAAGGTCATTTTTCTCCATGACAATGCTCCATCACGGCAAAACCAATTCGGGACACGTTGGAAGCACTCAGCTGGGAAGTTCTACCCCATGCGGCTTACTCACCAGATTTGGTTCCTTCCGATTACACTTGTTTGCATCGATTGGTCACGCACTTGCTGAGCAGCGCTTTGGTTCGTACGAACGTGTGAAAAAATGGCTCGATGAATGGTTCGCGGCAAAAGGGGAAAATTTTTACTGGCGTGGTATCCACAAATTGCCCGAAAGATGGGAAAAATGTGTAACTAACAATGGAGCTACTTTGAATAAATCTCTTTTTATCATTCTTCCGAATTTAACGTGTTTTTTTTTGGGAAAAAAATCATCATTTCATACTTGTACATCTGGTATATCGGAGAACAATGTTTGAAGTTAATTGGCGTAGCTCCGAATTTTAATTTTGATTCTATCGAGAATATTATTCGATGCACAATACTCCGCGATCTCTTTCACCCTGTACTTTCATACCGCGTACAAGGCAAATTGTTGTTCGGGCTGTGTTGTAGTTGCTGCGAAATGTTCTCGCAAGTGCACTCACGCTCTCCCCGCCGATCGTGAATTCGTAAGTGCATGGGTGCATTCCTGCAAGCCCTCGAGAAAGGTTATCTCGTGAATGTGAGCGAAATATGATAATTTAGAGTCACACGATTCGATCCTTGTACGAGGCAAGGTGGTTTGTCGAATATATCAATAGTTTTTTTAAATTAAAGCAGGAAGCTGCTAGCCGAGCGAATGCCAGGATGATGAGAATAAGGAACAGATTCCCTTCGGGAATACGAAGAAACTGAGAATATTGTTCTCGATAGAAATAATATCGTTCGAAATCCTGGTTTATGTTCAATCGCGAAGCTTTGCTTGAATTCTTTCTGGGATAAATTCGGCCAACGAACCAATTTGCCTAATACAAAGATCGTAAAAAAATACGAACGTTTGGCAATGTTGCTCACGAGTTCAGAGCACGAAATAACCAATATATTACCTATTGATAATATATGTTTCATGGCGACTACGCAAAGAGACGCGCCTTCTCCGCAAATCAACCCTGTAATCACAGTATGGACGTCACAAGCATGATTGATATTATATGAATATCTAGAGAAATTAGGTAGTCGCGTTTTATATTATGATACTCATGTATTTACATAAGCAGAGGTGAAGAGACTGAGCGAGTACAAACCGCGTACGGGAAATTTTTTGACCGATATGACGGACAAACTCGAGAGTTACGGACGAGGCAATTTTATCGAGTCGTTCGTGTCCGAAATTCTACGTCGTTCGTACACCGGAAGGTAGCCGACACGAGATTTGTAAAGGAATAACATTAAATTATAAGAATTCTCAAATTATAAATTTTAATAATATTAGGAAATTAATAATGAATAATGAAAGAGAAAAGCACGATGAAGAAGAAGAAAAAAAAGAAGAAACAGCGGAGCAGCAATAAATTTGAGATTTAGCGCACCGTGTTTCACGAAATTGTAATGCAAAACGAAACAAAAACGTGCGCATCAGTATTGGTAAAATGCAAATTTATTAATAATCGCTATTCCCTTCCATACGCTTTCAGGAAAGAATAACGACTTCTTCTTCTTTTTCTTTCTCTCATTTATATTTTAAGCTCGCGAGTTTTCTGCCTATTTGCGTAATATTTAAATATTAAGAAAAGACTTGAATTTAAGTCTTTTCTGTTCTATTTTTTGTAAATTTTTTGTTTTTTGTAATAAAATATAAGTATCTCTCTTTTGCAAAAAAATATTTTTATTAGAATTTTATTGAATGATTTGATGTAAAAATGTATAAACATAAAAATGTAAATATTTAATTGTAACATAAAAATGTAAATATTGTTTCTGAGTAATTGAATTATTTATATAACAGTTAGCAAAAATATAATCAACATAAAAAAATTAAAATTATATATGTTTCCTTTTCATCCTTCCTCTTTTTTTAAAAAAAGTATCGAATAAAAAATATTTTATATTTGAAGAAAACAAGAAGAGGTGATTTATTATATAATTCTAATTAGTCTTTCCGATTTTTCTACGAAAGTTTTTCCCTCGCTGCAGCATCGCGATAGTGACATCAGTAAGCTTATTGCGGCGATGCCACATGCGATCACTAGTGATAGAAATATATGCAGATCGCGAGCTTCTTTGAAGCGAAGATAAGTTTGTGCGCGTCGCACCGCGGTGAGATCAGCTTTTCAACTCGCCGCGGTGCTCTTCGTTGACAAGTTCACGCGGGGCTACGCTAACGCGAGCGCTCGTCCATCGCGTGGGGGGTCTCCGTCGCGATGATCAGCTTACCTCCCCCCCTGTCCTCCTAAAATTATTTCCTTTCGCGTATTCTAGAAATCAAATGACGTTTTTTCTTTTTGTTTTCGCGCACGGAGATCGATCATTCATTTCATAAAATGGACATGCGCTGGAAACATCCTTGGACGTCGATCAGATCGACCGGTTGCGAGAAGACGATCTTTGTAAAGACTTTTCTCCGGCATTTATTTCTCATGTCCGACGTGTGTTTTGAGAAAGTTTTGTTTTATTACGCGGAACAGCAAGAAGCCTATCATCAATTACGACAACAATACGACACACGTGTAAAAGAATTCGAAGAACAGTGTTGAGGATGCAGCAATACTAAAACGAAGAAGAATATAATTGAATTTCTCGAGGGATTACCAGAATCCGAAAGATTATTCGAATGATTCCTCTTTCATTAGTAATCGATAGATAATCGACGATCTTATGAGAGAATCGTCGTCGTGCGACGCAATCGTAGATCTTTTTACCAAATCATCACAAGAATCTCTGTGTTATTCTTATCTCGCAGAATCTATTCCATCAGGGATGTGGTCAGCGTGATATCACTTAACGCGAATTACATCGTCGTTTTCAAAAATCCATGCGATCACGCTCAAATTAGTCATTTAGCGCGTCAAGTCTATCCCGACGATCCGAAATTCTTAAAAAAGGCATACTATGACATCACCTTGAGACGGATTTGTTGCTCGATTTGAAATAACAATCCGGACGAATATCGATATTTCAAATATGCATTTTTCGAAGATACGATTTATTACATCTACGTGCTGCGTAGATCATTTTCCAATGGATTCGTATAAAAGTTGAGAACAGGTAATTGTATGTGTTAGTAGATTTTTTTCTCGCGATGAGTGACGAGAAATCACACAGAGTGACGAAAATCGCAACATATTTGATCAGTAAAAGAAACGCTTGTCTCCTAACAGCGCTCTATCATTTGAACAAAATTCAACGCACAATCTTCTTGCGCAACGCTAACGAAAAACTAATTCGTTGTATCTGTATATGTGTTTTTAATACATTCAAAGGTAACGTCTCGCTCGGTGTGAAAAAAATCGGTTAACGAAATACAAAAAGGCTCTGCGTCGCATCGTTGCAAAATGTGGTGATTCGAAGGATGAAAGAAAGTTTTTGATGCAGTGAGGCGGATTTTTACCTTTAATTATATTATCTTTAATTATATTATCGGGCTTGTATTATCACTAATTATCGAAGGAACGAAATAGTAGGGATAAAACGTTATGGAGAAGACTAAAAAAATAATTTTAATTTCGACGGAAAATCTGGAGAAAATGCATCATCAGTTATGTCAAAATCCGACATCATTTGTTGACGAGTCAAAAGAAATAACAGTACCGCAAAATTCGAATAACATCTTGAGCACTATAATACAGCGCAAAACGCCCCGGAAACTCATTTAACACGACTCGCGGAAATGAGTCGTATTCTTAATTCCGGCTGACCGCGTGACAAGAGTGAAAGGTGGAAAATGTACAAAGAAGTATTATAGCGATTTATCCAAGAAACGCGAAGACAGAAAGACATACGTAACGAAAACGACAATAGAAGACAATGTTACATGAGATGTCTCCGCTGATGAGATGATGAACGATGGTGTTTTCACGATCTCACGCAACATATTCCATTAGTAACACAGATATTATTATGAAAAATTTCGAAACTTCGAGTGAGCATAATCATACGATGAAAAGCATCGAGGAAATACTGAAAGGCGTACTGAAATCTTATCGTAAGCATGCACACTTACTGATGAAACATTTGTTTTGAAAAGCTGTGCCTGATAGAATTAGTTGGGACGAGCATGGAATCGTGACTATAGACGGCAACGTCGTGAAAGTCAAATATCGCTGACTTAATAAACGATGCAATGCGCGAGAAAAAAACTGTGAAAGCAGCGGATAAAAATCAGTTACACGATCACTCCATGTGTTGAACATACCTTCTGCACTGATAAAAAATAAAAGATTATTGTCCACGCACGGTTGTTGCTATAAATAACATAAAACTTCGACCTCACCCGAATTCCATGCCTTTTATATCGAAAGGTCTTCTTCTCGCGCGAGTTCCGCGTCGATTAAATCGAGAGGAAGGGGAAAAACATAAAAATTAAATAACAAGAAATAGACGAGGAAAATTCGTTGATTCTTTCTCGTATACGAAAAACTGATACTCGTATGTTTGCAAACGGGAAAAAATCAATTATTCGGTTGGAAAAAACTGAGATAATGATGACATTTGAAAAACTATATGATTCGTCGCATTATGCGAGCTATTTGGCGATGGATAATCTAATTCGCGCCGTTAAATCGAATTTCTCGCGGGAAGAAATCGTACGCTAGCTCAAATCGCAAGACGCGTACACATTGCATCGACCATTGCGCAGAAAATTTTCGCGATTACAGCGCAGCAAACATTGACGATGTATGGGAAGCAGATTTGATCGAAATCTAAAAACTTACAATGACGGTTATTCCTGTCTGTTAGTGATTATCGATGTACTAAGTAAATACGTCTGGGTAGAATCATTAACGACAAAATGAGTAACTGCGTGATAAAAGCTTTCCAGCGCGTACTAGCGAAAAACGAAGGACGAGTACCCGTATACTTGCAAACGGACAAGGGAAAAATTTGTCACACAATCAAAAAATTTCTTAAAGAAAACAACATACGTTTTCGGGTAACACGCAATCCGAATATTAAAGCCGCCATTGTCGAATGCCATTGTCGCCATGCTTCAATAGAACATTGAAAGAGCGAATGTGGCGTTATTTCATGCATAAAAACTCGCGACGCTACATTGATGTTCTTCAGTTATTGTACGCGCTTACAATCATGCGTCTCGTTCACGAGAATGCAACCAGCAGTAGTAAAGAGAGAAAAAGCATGTATCGCTTGTGAAAATATAGTTTGTCGTTGAAAAAACGAAATGTTAAAGAAACGTGCGCGAAAGGTTAAATATTGCATCAGAGATCTCGTTCGTATCAATAGAGCGAAAGGCGCCTTCGAGAAAATATACGAGGCTAAGTGGAGTGAGGAGATTTTTCAAATTTACCGTGTTGTTGATTGGCGAAACCCTCACGTGTACGAGATTTAGCAGACAAAGTTATAGACGGTATTTTTTATAAGCAAGAATTAACTTGAGTTGAAAAAAACTAAGAGGAAGTTTATCATCGATCGCGTGATAAAGAGTAGGGGACGAGGAGCTAATAAACAAGTATTAGTTAGCTGGCGCGGTTATCCCAATAAATTTGATACTTGGATTCCGGCTTCAAGTTTAATTTCTCTTCGTGATGGAGGAGGAACAATTTCTTTTAGTACTTCCGAGTAACAACAGTATGCATTTTCCTGATAACAACATCGTCCTTTATCACGGAATTATCCTGACGTTGAATTACCTCACTCTATAGTATCACATGGGCAATGGGAAGTTGCGATAAGCGAGATTCAATTTCCCTATAGCTTTTTACACGTACGTCATAATGAAAATATGATTAGATTCGTCGAAGGTTAAATTCAATGAAGGGACGAATGGTGCGTTTACAGCAAAAGAAGTTACATTTCCAAATGAAATTTACAATATCCATGAGGTTATTGATGCGATTAATACCGCCTGTAAAGTTGGCAAATCGCATTTTTATTTCGAAGCAAAAAGCGTCTGGCGATAAAGTCTTAATAAGTATTAACTGCGAGAAATGTAAAATGCTACATCATATAAACTTTTCTGATAATCTTCTACAAATATTAGATTTCGCATCAGTACTTTCCAGCAATTTAAACACCAATTTTATTCCAAGCTCGCAATACGTAAACCTAATTCAAATGAAACAGAAGAGAAAATTTTTCTTACTTACGGATTAATAAGGAAACGGGAAAACGATTTGCAGACAGTTACTGGAGTAGCGAACCCTGTAGCGCGGTATCCTCAATATCGTTTGTTTATTGTGATATTTGTGAGCCTTATATAACAGGCAATGTACGTATTCCTCTTCTCAGGATAATTTCAGTCGAGATACGCAGTCATAATTATGCATTTGGTACAAATTTGGTGAAACATTTCTCGTTTCCAAATTATATCCCATTGCGACGAACGATTTTCAGAACGATCGAAATAGATATAAGAGATCACCTTGGAAAAAAAATTCCATTCGAATTCGGAACGTTGAGAGTGACGCTGCACTTTAAACGTAAGTAATAACTTTCTTTCTTCCGTGTACGCGAGTGTGATAGTAGTGACAATTTTTAGTTAGGAACTAACGATAAAATATGAGGAGTATTTTGATGCGCGGGACACCGACAGCAGAAGTGGAATTCCATGTATTTTCGTCGGCTCGCCCCAGCGGACATAGAAGCTTTTTCTGCGAATTATTTAGAAAAATACTATCTTACCTAAATAAAGAAGCTTTATGTACGGGAATTAACGTAATAGAAGATATATAAAATAATAAATCGTTAAAAGAAGCGGTCAAAAGTCGGCTCGCGAAATCGCAGGGTAATCTGAAGAGAAAAGCCAAAGCAAAAATAAGTTCCCTGATGAGAGGAGCAGGATATAAAATATTCGCGAAATCCACGGCGCTTCAGTTTCCATCCGGTGATCGAGATAGACGTATCGCGCATCGTAAACGACGCCGGAAAATGCCGATGGTCAAAAGAAAATCATCGAGAAGTACCATAGGGAAGAAGAGCAAAAAAGAAGAAAAAGAAAATTCGTACTGCAGGAAGAAAGACGAAAAAAATTATCCACTAGGAAATATCGAGTCAAGAAACGCGACGTTTCAAGAATCGGACATATTCTCTTAATTGAGATAGAAATTCGTGTGCGAAGAAAAAGCATGTCCTTTCTTCATAGCGAGCGAGTGTATAAAGAGTGAACTCGATCTCTTCTATGTAAACCAGCATTGAGAGTTCGCAATGGTGGTTTATTACAAACCCGTAACTTCGTTCGCGGACGACTCGCCTGTAGAATTCGTCATAGCCGAGCATAGAGAAGACTATCTCACTCACATCATGTTGAGCCTTCGCATACGCGTAGAAAGCGAATGCGGAGAGAGAACACATCAGTCGCACCCGACGACAGGGCAAAAGGATCCATAAATCATTTACTGTATTCCATGTTCAATGAAATCGATATTTCAATCAAAAGTTCGTATCGCCACTAAACAACGCTTACGCGTACCGCGCGTATATCGAGGCATTATTAAATTGCTTCACGCGCAAAAATCTCCCATCTAACTTTTTATGGGACGCGGATATAGGACCTGGTTACATGGACGACACAATAGACTCATCAAATCCAACGCTCGAGAGACGCGCGCAATACATTCAAGGAAATCATGCGATCTCATAGATCTCATAGATCTCATTGGTCACCTTCACTGTTTTCAATCAAAATCAATTTTTAATTAACGGAGTTAAAATGAGACTCGTATGTTCGAAAGATTCATTTTGTCTTATAGAGAGTTAAACGATATCAAAAATACATTCTTGATAAGTCTACTCGTAAGAAGAGCAAAAAATATTGTAAGCTCGGGTATGCTACTCGCACACGCTAGAATGCTGAAAACTACCGCCAAGTATCCCCTTACGAAAATCGAAGTTAAAACATTCACGATACATGCAGCCATGAGGGGAATCGATAAACAATACAATACTCGGACAGCTGCCGAATAATAGTCGGCTTTGTCGATAACAAGGCATTTAACGGCAATAGAAAATTGAACTTATTTAATTTAAAAAATTAATATAAATTATTAAATTATTAAAAAATTAGTATAAATTTCCTTTCGCTGTACGCCGATGGCATGCAAATTCCTAGTAGACCGATACAACCAAATTTTTCGAAAGATGAGCTGCTCTACTTTGAAGCTTATCACACATTATTATTCACGGGAATTGATATTCACTTTCTGAATGAGAGTAATTCTATAAGTAGAGATGATTATGCCAATGGCTACACTATTTTCGCTTTCGATCTTACTCCAAATCTATCCGCTAATTGGACATTAGAATCTCGTAAAACACGGAAGCTTACGATTAGGAGTGAGATTTGAAAAAGCTCTTTCCGTAACTATTAATTGTCGTCTATGTCGAGTTTGATAATGTTTTACAAATTGATTCCTCGAGAAAATTATTTTCCCCTCACACATTTTTTTCTCATCTAATTAAACGCGAGATGACTTCAGTCTTGTTTGCGACTCCGACGCGTTTCGTGACGAAAAAGAGTAGCGAAAATTCAAATATCATAATGGATATAATCATCGATATAGGTTTTCGTGATGTCAAAGAAAACTTTATTTCGAAAGAAGTCGTGGTTAATGAGACAATCACCAGACACTAGATTATGACTGAATTATCACCTTGCCCATTTGACGATTTACCCGAGAAAGTAAGATGAGAAAAAACTGGCTTACACGAAATTATTACGGAATCGAATGGTTCGATGAAGACGTTTATCCAAAAAAACTTTACGATACATCTGCATGACATTACACGCACGCTACATCTATACCAGAGGACAAGAGAAGACATGCTATCCGAGTAATCTACTTTCTAGAAACGTATATAATCTGGAAGGAATTTCTCCGGCTTTCAAAAATCTACCAGAAAGTGGACAACGCTGCACGCATCACGGATTTCGAACCTGCATCGAATCACATTGCACCTTACGCAATGCTTACAAATTGAAACGCTAACTATACGAAATAGCAGCAATTCAAGTTACGATAGCCTTCCCTTAGAAAATTGAAGCAAGAGCGACGTCGAGAACGAAAAGACAAACAGTGGGAATTTTTCAATTCAGTTTAAAAATCAGAAACACGATATCATTTGCAACATTGAAGCGTGAAGGAAAAATATCGCGATAGAAAAGACGAATCAGAGTGAGGACAAATAAGTGACAGACGAGGAGAAAAAAGATCTTCTAAAATTCGACTCGCCGATTGGTAGAGATAAAGCTAACACTAGCGTCTCACAATCATTGAGCATTTTTGAGAGCTTCACATCGCATACGCCGGCAAAAGAGGTACATTTTGAATTTACGCGAACATTTCCTTTCTCACACTTTCCGATGACGAGAAATGAATTCGCTGGAAGTTTTAATTACATCATCTCAGTGTCATTACATCATCTCCGACATGCGGGGATCTATTCTGCCGATTGTCGAGGGATGTGGACGAGGTCAACTGTCATTATTGCTAACACGGACGATCGACTTGGCGAACACTGGGAAGGCGAACACCTTCTACATCGATGAACATGGAACAGGAACGTATTTCGAGCTATGGCTTACCACCCTTAGATCCAAGATAGACTTCGACGAAACTCCACCATGTATCGACCATGGAATATGATAACGCTACAAGGAATATTTTCTCAAACTTGTGGACAATACTGCTGTGTATTTCTATATTTTATGTGTAATGGCTATAATCTTAGCTAATTTCTTAATCTGTTTACCTCTGATTGTAAGCGAAACCGATTGATCGTACAGTTATTTCATAAAATTTTTCTTCATTGTAAACATAAATTCGTAAATTCTCGTGTTGCTGTCATATTCAAATGTGTACTCTTTCAAAAAAAATAACTGCTTCATGTAATATTCCTTTTAAATAAACGCTTTTAAATAACTAAATATCGTCTGTTTCTTACTCCTATCCTTCCCACCCTCATTTACAATAAATACATTTTCTCCCGTATTACAGACTTAGATAATGTACATTACATACATAAAATATAGAAAGAATTTTTTTTAAGTAATGCTCAAAGACATCGCGCCAATTGAACATGTTCGTTCCTGTTTTACCTCCCCCCATTCTTCCTAGCAAAAAGTAAGACTCTTTAGACTCCTTAATTTTCGTATAAGATCTCATTTCTCATAAATAAAAAACATTCACAAACATCAACAGAGACATTGTGCAACAAAAAAAATGACCGTCATAAAACCACCCGCTATTAATGTCTAGTGTTCGTATGCTATCCTCACGACAAAAAATGCTACAGATCCAATCTCCACTCACCATTTTTTCGGATTTTATCTTCCATTTTGTCAGAGGTCCTCTACTATCTCTCTTCTCCAATCACTTCGCGGGTAGGTACAGTGCGAACCAATCAGAACACATCATTTAATTACTCTATTATCCCCATCCTTCACTCCTTGATCAATTAGAGCACGCCTTTTCCTGACTCGTCTAGTCCCATGGCGCCGAAGAGGGACATAAAGGGGATTTGTTTTGACGCCCCATACTATTATAGAAAGAGGCATTCTGTATCACCCGTATAAATTAATATATAATTCTGTAATTTCTTTCGCAAATTTTTCTAAAGCTATTGCAAAACTATTTGCCATTATCTGGAAGATATTTCCATTTCCCTCTCTATGAATTTCTGACTGATGCCAAATACATTGAGGAAATAATCACAGGATTCGAAAAAAATCGTCTGCCATCATTGTTGGTACCATATGGTATCCTTGTTTTACATCAATCATTATATTAGGTGTACAAAAAAGTTCTGAGCTTTTTTTTGTAAAATTCAATCTTTATTCGTATGTAATCGTACGGAAATGGCTTGCTGCGTAACGCCAAGCTGTTCTGCAAGCTCCTTTTC
>Ga0157364_1007119_pt1 | contig 11562 bp, 6 predicted proteins | sample AttsexASBM2_FD_111476 | JGI IMG/M metagenome (GOLD analysis project Ga0157364, IMG submission 111476) | Fungus gardens microbial communities from leaf cutter ant in Ribeirão Preto, State of São Paulo, Brazil - Atta sexdens ASBM2 | ecosystem: Host-associated > Fungi > Mycelium > Unclassified ...
AATTATACATTGTTGTTAAATTTCCAACTTTTCAAAAACTTTGAATATATATTTTGTACATATAAAACAATCTTGATTTGAATTAGAAATTACATAAAGAAATAATGAATTCTTAGAATTGGATTTAAATACTTGATATAAAAGATTAGTTATTAAGAAATTTATACGTAATGTATGTGTGCGATATTGATGTAGTGTATAGTGTCAATGACAGTAATGTATATAAGTATATAATCTTATTAAATCGATATAAAACAGACGATTTTAGAATCTCCTTAATTAATTTCCTTAATTAACGTAAATTAAATAGATCTTACAGATCCAGCGCCAGTAACTGTTACAAATTTTGGCATCAATTTCGAAGAATTAATTATTTCGATAATCAGGAAATTTTTATTAGGGATAGTCTGTAACACAGATTATCCCTTAATTAAAAAAAATCGAACGCTATTAATGTTTTCTCTCCATCTATATAACGATAATGATCAACGATTGCATCGTTCGTGTCGGATCATTTTGCATTCTCATCTGATACGATTTGCAAAACGCACTGTGAATCGCGTTCCGCGATTTCGCAAGCCATTAGGTATCTCTAATCTCACGTGAGGCGCTCTCACGAATATCGCATCCAATAATATCCAATTTTGTACTGTTCAAACCGGCAGCTAAAATAACACCCGACAAAAAACCCGAAAATCCTGAATGCCTGTGGCGGGTGTTTGCCCGCGAATTGAAGTGGCGCCGATTGATCGCAAATTCTATCGATCATGACACGAATTAGCAAGTGGATCGCGATCAATCGCGCATCCGCAAAATCTAAGATAGATCCGTTTAGATAGAGCGCGTTTTACTTCACTCATTTAATTTTAAACAAAATGAAAGAACAGATGCATATATAGAAAGAACAAGTTTACTGAAGTAAAAATTTAATTAGATACAGATTTCAAATAGTTTTGTTGGACTATCAAAATAATTATGTAGCATACTGCAAAAAGTTTTGACATTTTAACACTAATTTGAGCATCTTATTATACATACATAATTATTTTGATAGTCTAACACAATTATTTTCAAATCTGCACCTACATAGCTAAATTTTTATATACTTTATTTAGCAAAACTGTTCCTTCTATGTAAACATAATTAAAAAAATCGAACGAGTTTATAAATACTACTATTGTTTTTACAATTTATAAGAATGAAAAAATTTATGCGTTTTAAATTTTACACCCACATGATGATCTCGATTTATTTCAGGCTCGTTTTAATTTAAAATCAAAGAAAGTATTTATCCCTTGTCATTGACAGAGAGAAAAGAACGTAAAGAAAAACAATTTTGTTTCTCCTCTACTCTCGTGTGTACTTGTTTATCGAACTTAAAAATACCCAAAGATCCCAAAGGGTTAGATGCTTCCGTGTCACAGCCAAGATAAATAGCAAGGGAGAACGCTTGTTTTCGAAGCTCCAGCGAGGTTGCAGCGCAGGTTGCATGTGTACACGTGATGCGTGTGGTACGAAAGTATCGCAGGAGCAAAATGGAGCAAAAACGGGCCGTCCACTCTGTATTATACGGGAGCGGCCGTCCGCATCGGTGCTGTGCTGTTGCATTTAATGATCGGCGGAAGCCGCATCGTGCCCGTGTTATGCGAGTGATCGTTACGTATTTTAATTTAAAGTATATTTTAAAGTATATATATATATATATATATATGTACAGAAGGTCCCCTCTCCAGGTTTGTCACGCTTCTTGTCACTTACAAAAAATTCCACGGCAAATAAATGTTTTACGATTTATCAAATCCAAAACCGTGAACTATTAATTCTTGCCGTGAACTATTAATGCTTCTGTCTTAATCAGTTATTTTTTTGCGTATTAAATCCGTGCATATTAAATTTACTATTTTTTTATTTTTTAACTTTTACTTTAGATTAGATCAATGATTCTAAAATATTCAAATACTCAATTTCAAATAATTAATTTTTGCATTTTCAGTTCGTCATGTCGAAACTGCCATTTTAAACTTTTAAAATTTTTGCGATCTGACTCCATATTCGTAATTATCGAAGTGGGAAAATAATGCTTTAATAATATTTAATGACGTTTTAATGACGTCTTATTAACTTTAAAAACGTCATTAAAATGTTATTAAGACGTTATTTGACATCATTTTACTACTTAGGTATAGCAACTCTAAAAATTCTTTATATATTAAAATTCAAGAAATCATATGTAAGAAAAAATGAAAAGATAAAATTATCTTTTAAAAGATTAAAAAAAATTAAATAAATTATATTAAAAACTAGACTTTTCACTAAAATCAAGAATATTGGTACTAGATGTGATAAAGTCTGTATTTTTCGAGAGTAAAAAATAATACAAGCTAGAATAAAAACTTAGTATAAGATTATTATAAGATTATTCATCCGTGTTTAAAAACTTTTTTTAAGATGACGAGCTCTAATTAATTAATTCTAATAATTTGTTAATTTTTCTATAAGTATTTTTCATTACAACTTTATTAGTTGCAATAAATAAATGACTTAAATAAATATAAATATTTAGCGTTTATATTTACTACAAGGAAATATTAAAGAAAGGGAAAAGATAACCTTTTTTAAAAAATAAAAAAACGTAATAAATATTCATATAACTACTTTGGTACAAATTTATTAGCCATGAAGTGGCACGAATTATGATATAAATAGAAGTTCCTTAGCTATACAGAACAAATGTAAATTACAAAATACTGAAGAAGAAAAAAGATTGAAAGAATTACGGAATAAGGAGAATATGGAATGTACCACCAATTCGCTTATAATATTTATTAGAGCTCGTCATCTTAAAAAAAAATTTTTAAACACGGATGAATAATCTTATAATAATCTTATATTAAGCTTTTATTCTAGCATTGCATTATTTTTTACTCACGAAAAATACAGACTTTATATATCGAAAATGTGTACGCATTTTGTTATCAAAAGTCATTTGATTCAATTATGTCATTTGAAAGCCACATTCAAGGGCTCCAAGCTAGGGCTAGGACTGAAGCCATAAAATTATTACTAATGTATTTCTCAAAATTATGTAAAGACAGTACACACCTGTAAAACTATCTGCTACCTGCAAATTTGAAATGCAGCTTTTACAACAACGCAACAAATACTAATGATCAGTGGCCACGTTATAATGTACAAGCACACTGTGAAGAAGTAATTTTACTAGTCACCAGAATGTAGCGCAAACTATATAAGATATTGTGATATTTCAACTCCCACCTATTCCATAACCACTTCTTTTCTTCTATGTCTTTTATCATACAAGAATCGATATTTTTAATATAAGAAAATTTTTTTATTGTCTCTCTCTCTCTCTCTCTCTCTCTCTCTCTCTCTCAAAAATACAATTATTTCTCATAAAAAAATATTTTCTTTATTTCAAGAAATATATAAGTATTCCCAAAAGAGAATGTTTCCTCACTTTTACTTTTATGAAACACAAGTTACATATAAGAACATATTTTTTCCATTCGAGGAAACATATACGATACATATACATAAAAAGCAAAAAAGTTATTTTCCTAAATACCTTAAATATAACTATTAAATTACAAATTGTTTCTTGGAAACAAATTTTACTTAAAAATAATTAATTTTTTTTCCATGTACAAATTTGTTAGCGATAGAGTGACACGAATTATGATGTAAGTAGAAGTTCTTTAGCTATACAGAACAAACTACGCAGTATTGAAGAAGAAAAAAGATTGGAAGAGTTATAGAATAAGGAGAATATAGAATGTATCATCAACTAGCTTATAGTATCACTTTACATATCGAAAATATTTCATATATTTTAATATACTCAATTAAAACCTATATTTTTTTAATTGATATGATAATATCTTTTTACATATTATTTAAATTGTGTCAATTATTTTTTAAAAATGCGCACGATAAATATGAGCATAACCTGATTTAAGTTCTAATCTCTACTATAGCCATTTAAATCGGATTTCCTCTCGACGCATCGCACTACTCATCAACGTCGTCACGCGTTCGCGGTATCGTGATTATCTTTCATCGAAACGTCGACTCCTATCTACACGCCTTTAATCGTCGCTGTATGAATACACGTGACACGTATAAAGACGGCACGACAATGACGAAGCTGGATTAAATCGATAGTCCACGAAAATGTAATAATTTTATGATGATTTTTCAAAACAGGTTAATGCCTCTTTTCTTCTTTTTATTAATTTATCAAAATAAACTGATTCTATTAAGACAGATAAAATTCATCAATCTGCTCGATCACATTTTAAGTTTTCAAACACACTGCCACTACATCAACTTCACTATCAACTTTTGCAAGAACCATGCGATTTAGACGAGGACACGATAAATGCGAATGCTACTTAGCAGTTTCGACGAGTGAAATTCAATCGTGCATTCGTTCGTGCTAGCTTAGCATTAATTTATCTGTACCGAGAAATGTCCATCATTACGTTACAAAAATCATGCTCAGCTACTGTTATTATAACCTAGATTTCTATGTGTCTCTATTAAACACCCATCATAAGCAAGTCTAAAGAGTCTGCGAAGGAAACAGTACATAAATGTGATGTAAAACTTTTTATCTGTTTATATAATTTATCTGAAGCATTATCTTCTCTATAATCTGACCTAGAGTATACTATTGGTAAAATCAAAACAGTTATAATTTCATAATAAATTTCATAATAAATTATGAAGAGATAGATAAGCGTAATTTATTTCAGTTATTATATTTAAAGTTTACAAAAATACAACAAGAATAAATAATGAAGTAATTACGTGTAGTCTCTACAAAAAGTATCTGATTCAATAAAGTCAATATTTAACAATTTTATAATTTAAATAAAAATTGTCTGAAATTTTATCCGTTAATTACTTTTTTAAAAAAACATGTCTTCTATTTTTTTATTGAAATAATTTTTGGTCCAGATTCTAAATCGTCGACAAACTTTTGGTATTATTTTCAAGTGCAATGTAGAAAAATGATTTTTTCATAACTTTCCATTTTGATACAAAATACTTGTAACATATCACAGTTAAGTACAATTAAGAATGTACAGAATCTTCGAGACATCCTTCGCGAGATGCAAAAATTACCCCGTTTAGTCACGGAAAAAATTAGACAGCATCGACACGATGCGAGAAGAGTCGAAATCCACGTATCTTTTATCTCGATCATGCGCGAATGTTGCACCACCCGTACACCCCCGCGAATCGATCGGACTTTTTAGCGAGGATTATCGCTGGTGCAGAAGGACGTCGCATCCGATGGATCGTCATATTGCAATTTACAAAATAGCGCGACGAGGAGCCGAGCGAGGAGTCGTTAACGCATCGCGTTACAATGGCGTGATGTTATGTAACTCGCCAAACTACCGTATATACCTCGAAATATCGATAATTAGACATGCAATCGCCATCGATGACGAATCTCTCGGTTTACTGTGGTGATATTTATCTGTGTTCGTAACTTTCTTAAAATTTTGCCGAGCGGCAATAATTTATTCTCTGTTGTTACCGACTCAATTATTTATCGAGTAGCGAGAAAGAAAAGGAATTTAAGCGAATAAATTGATTGAGATGCCTTCAATAAATTTAATTTAAATCTTGTCGTACACAATACAGAAATAATTCAAATGACCGAATACCAAATATTAATTGACGCATATCCACAGTTTGCAAAAGCAATTAATTAAATATACAAAGTGCATCAATTATCGTCTAATTAAAAAGATAAATAAAAGCTGTTATCTCGTTCTGTTTGAATACACAAATAAATATGATTTTTTTTTTTTTAATTTATTTCTTTAGTTTCGCTCAAACGGATTAATTCAACACTAATTAATCTGTCATAACCATCGACGAAATAATGAGGCATAAAGATTTAAATGATAATTGTCTGTGGAAGCCTTTCGATCACGAGTGGCTATTCCTCGATCCTTAACCCGGGGAATCCCGAATTTCCCATAGCAACGTGACGGTGCACTCCATTACCCATGACCTCCGCGCCCCGAGCGCGCCTCCGCTGCGCTGCCTCTGTATCTGCGAATCAATGCAGCTCCGTCGCGTGCATCCCGGCATTCCCCGAAACGCGGCCGTAGGCTAATTGCAACGGAAATTACGACGAAAGAAAATCGTGCGCGCGTCCACGTACGCCATTCGCCACGCTCGTTGTCGTCGTCGTCGTCGGAAGGGAGGTTCGCGTTTTCGAGGCGCGTTTTACAAGCTAAACCTCTACCTCTTACAAGCCACACTGATCGATTCCGTGAAATAAAAAATATAGAGAAAATTAATTTGACGTTATAAATTAATGTAAAATTTAAAAATTTATCAAAAGTGAAATTGATCACAGAGAATCCAGTTTGTGACAATTCAAATGTAGCTCATATTCCCTATTTATCAAAACTTGAATTTTGCATTAGAAAAATCATATTTGTGTTTAGCTATGAAAGTAGAAGGTAAACGCCATTAACTGACATTGCACGCTCATTATTATGTAATAGTCCTACAAACTACTTTCGTATTAGACGTATGAAGCTTGTTAGATAGCTGAATCTAATATTAAATGCGACGCTAAATAGATGAAGGAATAAATACCAACTCACATTTGCAGTGTACTCGAGTGTTTCTGGTTTTTCAACCTTCGTTTGTGACGCTAAAAAATTCGCATAGCCGGCAATAAATCGTGAGTAACCAAAAATTTTTAAACCTTAGCGAATAGAAAGAGGTACTGCAGTGATTAAATAAAATATATTCCAGAATGCACCGGCAGATGTAACGAGGTCGAGCAAGATGATAATCGAATTTGGACGATGATCAAATTCTCATCACGGATCGATCGAGATTTATTTCTTTGTGATGCAATATATCATGCATTTCCAACCAGGATAATTAATATACCTAAGAAGTGAGAAAATTTGATATGTGTACAAAAAAGTTTTATTGTATGATTTTTTCTTACTTTCGTGATTTCTTATAAAAAAAAAAAAAAAAAAAAAATAAATATATAAATTTTTTATATTAAATGATTTTTTAAAAAAATTTTTATTATAATATTTTTTTTTTTTTTGTTTATTTTTTAAAAAAAAAAAAAAAAAAAAAATATATATATATAAATGGTTTATATCGAACGATGCCTTCAAAAAATTTCGACAATTTTTATTTAACATAAATTATGGGAATGTTTTACAAAAATGTATTAAATTTTAATAAATATTTGTTTAAAGTGCCAGTTAAATATTTATACTAATTGTAAACATATATTTATTTGGTATAAGAATCCATTAATTTAATTATTAAATTTTTTATTCAGCAAATATTTATTTCCCATATTCAAACGATTATTTATTAAAATTTAGCGAGTACATTTTCCCCTCAGTGTAGATACGTTACGAAATGTTGTTCTATATTAGAACACATGGTATTTGTTTAAACGTTTATTTTTAAGAAAGGCGTATATTTAAATGCCATTATGTATCACATGAATTCAAATTGACGATAAAAGCGTGCATAGATCATTATGTTATATAAGGCATTATACATACAAAAAAAATGATAAAAAATTAATTATTAGACAATGCACTTTGTGCAGGAAAAAAATACAATCTGTATTAGTGATTACATTAAAACATACATTAAAACATTAGCATAGAAAAGTACTCAATCGATATTCATTATTAACTCGTTCGAGGCAGAAGTACGCTCTCAAATATGGGAGTAAAATAGATTCACAAAAAGCGCCTCGGGCAAACTAAAGTACGCATTTATCGACAGACGTCGAAGGATAAAATAAAGTCCAGACTATTATCTTTCATTAATTCAGATAAAAATAAATTCTCGAGTGCTGGAAACTAATGCAAGACAAAAAACGTCTCGAAGTGATTATGAAATTATGCATTTATGAATAGATAAATACTGTAATTAATAATCAACTTTTAATTAATAATTAATACATACATAAAACTCTCTCTAACGAATCAAGTTGCCAATAGTAAAATACGATCTCAAAAGAACGCCTCGAGAAGAAGCTTTTAATTTAAATATAAAATAAATAATTAATTTTTACTTAATGCGATTCATTAATTAATTTAGAAAATAAGAAATGAAATGTAACATTAAAACGTGTAAAATTAAAGAATACAATTATAATTAGTTATATAGTTATATATAATTAGTTATATAATTAGTAAAATATAAACTTTATTAAAGTCAACATTATATTAAATAAACAGAAAATCAAAATTTATTTTAAATTTGATTTGTAAAACTTGATTTATAATAAAGAATAATATGATAAATTTTCAGTTCAAAATTTTAATAAATTTTAATAAATTAACAAAATTTAACAAAATTTTAATAAATTTACAAAATGAGAGATTAAAAATAAAATTCATAAAAAATAGTGTATTTTTAATTCATTAATCTGTCTTCAAAGGCATGAATAAAGCAGAGGCTGTCAAGGGCAGTTCCAAGACGATATAAGGATATGTCAATGTGAAGACAATGCTCCAAAAGAGGGAACTCGTTCGCGCGAACTGGACGAGTTAATTTTAGTTTAATCGACCGACTTGATACCGAGCTCGCGTACGAGCAGCAATGCACGTACACAACGGTGAACTATACAAAGTGTCACCGAACGAACGCGTCCCGAGAACAAAATGCGTCTTCGATAAATATCGCACAATCAACCAAAATCAACAAAAATTACGTTTTGAAAAACGTTAGAACAGAATGACGAAAAACTGAAAAATATTACAATATATTATACTTTTATAATCGAGCGTGTGTGCCAATGCACTTGGCGCGGCATCTTACGTTTATGTAAGACGGTAAGCAGCTAATTACAAGTGGCCAATAAAGCATGCTGTATTATATTAATATCAGTATTAACGATATCTCAATAATCGAGAAGACTAAGAAAAAAAAATATCTCAGGATATCGTGCGATCGATATGCCAGAAGATATACACGGCCATTAAAAAGACAAATTGCATATCGCGACTATACATGCGTCGGCGGGTTACGTGCATACGTGCACATCGACGTGAGCCTCATTTTCCCCACCGTTCAATCTATTTCCGAGTCTATTTTCCGACCCTTGGACAACGAGCGACGTCATCGACGCCCAGGATACGAAATCCTTGACAAGCATAGCAGCTGGCCAAGGCCGACATTTCAGCGTGTCGAGTGCGGTAGCGCGTTGAGAGAATTTCAGAAGTGGTTCTCTAATATCGATTAGAACTCGACTGAGGATAGAGGTATAACTGGGGATTTTAGACAAGCGAATTTATTCAAGACTTCGTGATCGCTTTATCATTTTGTTTCGAGTTTAGTGATTGATATGATTTTGATAAAGGAAAATCGAGCTTATTTTTAGGAAAGCTTTTGAGAACTCGCTCCTGAAATACGTATAAAGTCTGAATTTAATTTAATCATCAATTTTTTAAATTAAATCTTTGTCACAATATTTGAAATGAAAATTTTTTAATATTATTCTTTGATATGTTTTCTTTTATCATGTCGTTTGAAAAGTTTATTATCGTGCTAATTATTCGTGTTTTACTTAATACATGCAAAATCATACAATATACTAGTACAAAACTATAGGTATAAAAATATAATAAATATAATAAATAAGCAAAACAAATATCGATGCGCGAGAATCAATGATATCAGTCATGTTATTTTAATTATCAAATTATTTATGATTCATAACTTTTCTGAAAATCATTTTCCGATACTTCAAAAATATTATAATTTCTAGCAGAGTCCAAAAATATTTCCTTCCACGAAAGGAGTTCTCATTCTTTCCAAAATGGAAAAAAACCTAATTCAATAAAAAAAAATAAAAAAATAAAAAAAAAGAAAAAAACAATTTCCGTTGTACCGTTTTGAATACACCTCTTTTTTTACACATCCATGTAAAATCGAGATTACTTCTCAGATAGGATTTTACGTTATCCATGAATGTAGATCATTCAATTTTTCGATCTGCACGCTTTCCCTCCAATCCGGGTATGATCCATACGCACATCAGTCTTCAAGGGAGTGAGATAACCGGAGTTATGGCGTATAGATCATCGCGCTAAAATCGGATAAACGGATGCCAGTTGAATTTCCAAAAAGAGGAGAGACAGTGTCGCAATGCAGATCTCCCCCTCGTCGCGATAAAAATGAAAAAGTGTCGCGCGATCTTCGATTTTTCCCGAAATAATTCCGCCTCACGACTCCATCGTAGATCACAGACGCCGGCATTGTTAAGACGCTACGCGAATAAGATTAACCTGGTACGGCGGACTCTCGTCCCGTTATCCGATGGCAGGGAGCAACGAGACTCGTGAACATTTATCGCTATGTAAAGATCACAGATATCTTTATGTACACGTGTCCAATAAAGTTATTATTGATTTGTACACAAGTTTTATTTACTTTTGTAAGTAAAAAAATTAGCTAAAAATTTTTAAATATTTAAATTAAATATTATTTTGTATGTGTATAGTATGAGATACTTGACGTCTGTCGACTAAAGTCGATTGAAGAAATTAAAAGAGATATTATATCTCTACATGAGGATAAGATTAAGATGTATGGATGTCATTATATATAAATAAGACAATTTCATTGTCATACCGTAAAAGAAAAAAAATTAAAAATGTTTAATCTTTATCGTTTATTTTTTATCTATAAACAAATAATAAATCGAGACCGCAACATTTATTATTCGTTCTTAGATAAAAATTCATGAGTATCTATATTTTTCCGGATCTATGAATTATTAAAATGAAGACACTTAAACTGATTAAGACTGATAATGTTCATAAAAAAAAAAATAAAATTAAGTGATACCGTATCGATATAAACAAAATCAAATATACTTATATCACGCACGCACGCACGCACGCACGCACGCACGCACGCACGCACGCACGCACGCACGCATAAACATATATATACAGTGAGTGCAAAAAGTATTCGTACAAAGAAAATATTTTTTAAAAAACTTTATTTTTAAAAGTAAATATTATTCAGCGAGAAATGAGTTATCGAATTGATGTCGAATCAATAATGAAATATGATGATTTTAATATCAATTTAATGTCGATTCGACGTTTAATTGACGATCATTTCTTGTTAAATAATTAACAATTTATTCATAAAGAATAAAATAGACTGTATATTTCTTAAAATTATATATAACAAAAAGATTATTATGTATTAATTATACAAAATATAATCTAAATATATAATATATCATCTAAAAAATAAGCGAAAATTAAAAATTGTATTATTTGAATGCTCAAAAAGTTATTCGTACAGATGAGAAATTTAGTTTCTAAAATCAGGAATACATGCGAAGCTCATTTGTTTATGTTACAACAGAATGTATTTATTGTATAAAATTGCTAATTAATGTTTATTTTCTACAAATAAGGCTTTCTTATAACAAATTTCCTTATTTCCAAATTTCCAAATACTTTTTGCTCTCACTGTATATATATATATATATATATA
>Ga0157364_1007120_pt1 | contig 11561 bp, 6 predicted proteins | sample AttsexASBM2_FD_111476 | JGI IMG/M metagenome (GOLD analysis project Ga0157364, IMG submission 111476) | Fungus gardens microbial communities from leaf cutter ant in Ribeirão Preto, State of São Paulo, Brazil - Atta sexdens ASBM2 | ecosystem: Host-associated > Fungi > Mycelium > Unclassified ...
ATCCTTTTAATCTTCTTGAAACTTGAAGAAACGATAGAAAAAAGAAAATTATCGTGGGGTAGACTGAAGTCACGAGATAAAAATAAAACTAGGGACATAGTTGATTGATGTTATATTCTATTGAAGCTCGTTTTTCCTAATTTTCTCAGTTCTTTTAATCGTAAAAGCATCCTTCCGCAATCTGACGTCTTACTGAAATAAACGATATTAATCTGTAAACTGCACATGCGGCGGAACTGTTTGCTAATTACCGCGTTCTGAGCACAGCTAAAGTATATAATTGGTAGTAACAGCAATATGCAATTAATAGCAAACACTATGTAATTACCACGGTTGTAATCACATTGGCAATGTAATCTGATGCTACTATTCACTCGAACGATATGCGCCGTCCATCATAGTTTGATATATCGTTACGCTATCCCATATACCGATGTGCGGCCATTCTTACAACGCCCAGCGCGTAATTACCGTCCACACTTTCGTCTCGAGCCGTCACGATAACATCAGCGGGCGATATTCCCTCGAAAGTGCACCGCTGTTTTCTCAGCGTCCTATCAACTTTTTCATCTTTCCCCCGTTATTTTGTTTCTTACCACGCTTGGCGCGCCGACAAAGAGGAAAACTTCTGCTCGCGCCTGAACTTCCCCATTGTATCGCTAGAAGGGAAAGTCGACGACGGCGCATTTGAATCTCAGTCGCGACAATAATCGCGATTACGGCAATCGCGGGAACGTGGCAAAGTATATTCTCACACCATGCATAAGTCGCGCACAAAAAGTTCCGGCTTTGACAGTAACTTTTAATTTCTAATCGCGCGTAAAACGTACAGTTGTTCTACAATCTTGCAGAAAATCGTGAGGCTAGAAATTATTCTGCACGATCAGACAGCTTGTTCAAGGAAATTATTATCTCGAATAACAGACAATTTCCCAGAAACAATTCCGCCTATGGTAATGCTAGTATAAAATCTAGCTTCCGGTTTTATCGACCTTATCATCTTCAGAATACCAAGCAAAAGTGCAGAAACTGCGTCATACGAGCATGCAAATGATTTTGATGCGAGGCAGATGGTCGAATTTGAAAGAACAAGTCGTACTTTTGGCATCATAAAATATAAAGTTGGAATATTTCCGGTTTATCGCCACTTTATCGTGTGACTTTGAAACACATTCGGGTAAACGCAGTTTTCGAAGTCAAGACAAGAAAGTCGCGACCAAGTTGCTATGATATCTTTCATTGAGAATTATTTATACAAGCAACACTATCTCGCTCATTTTTTTTTTAGTATTACTAGTATTTACTATTCATTGCATGAAAAGTAAAATTTCAGCGATAAATGAAGACAGAAGACAGTGTGTAAACGAGAAACGGTACGTGCTCGGACTTCGGTGCTGCTTTCTATCATAACAATTAGCTATCATAACAATTAGGAAAGGAGGATGAGAAGGTACAGCGATGCTACTATTTGGAATGATCTCGACACGAGAGTACAAGTACCTTCTCGAGTGGGCCTCGTATCCGTGTTTTCACTGTTCCCAGTTGTCCATTGGATGAAGAGGAAAGGTTAATTAATCGCACCGAAAACTGCGAATGGACGGTTATGCGCGAATGTTTGATTCCTGCATCTATCACGCCCCAATTCCGCTGCCAAATAACAATGAAGCTGCATCTGCATCCGAGAGTATTATTGGACAGTTTCGTTATTACAGAATTGAACAGTCTAACTAAAATATACAGCACGGAAAGTTGATTGTGCCCTCGTGAAAGCAAGATCGCCGTGGAAGAGCAAGTTAGAAATGAATAAAGTCACGAAAACGCCGATATATATCATTTAATAATACGCCCGTCGAGTGCGCTGACGAGCAGCGAAATTGCAGAAAAGCCGAGTGTTCGTGAATCCTTTGAGGGTGATAAGGAGTGCTTCTTGAGCTGTGAATAAATAAACAGTCTTCCACGGATTAAGCGGGAGTACCTATTCCCAATCGTGCTCTAGGCAACTCCAGAGAACTAACAAATGCGCAGTAAACATAGAAAATTGTTGGCAAATCCATGGAATAGTAAAAATATTTTGTTAAGATCGTGTTTGCAAAAAGATTATTTTGATTTTATTTCAAATTTCTAATAACCTAACACATTTCTGATAATTTATTACATTTCTGAACTTAAATTTTCTCAGAATATTGCAATGAAGGGGATCCTAAAGCCATCTGTATTACGTACTATTATAATCTTTGTACAACAATTACTTTTTTTCTCTTTTACAGATTTGAAAATCCTTTTCCAGGATTAAAGTATACACTTAATATGTGTCTATGAGATAGAGTTTATGCCAAGAACGATAAAAAATTTCGCAATTGAAATTTTAAGAAAAATTTTTTGTCGTTGTTGGTATAAACTCCACCTCACAGATACGTATTAATGCGTATACTTTAATGCTGGAAAAAGATTTTCAAATCTGTAAAAGAGAAAAAAAATAATTGTTATACAAAAATTACGATTTCGTCAGTAATACAGAGATGGCTTTAGATACCCTTAAGAGATTCATTTGGAGATTTCAAAGTTCTCTGAAATGAACAGATTTTACAAAGTTAGATAACAGCGGATTCAATCACACGAAGAAGAAATTATGTTTCGATTACAAAAATTAGTTGTGAATTCAATTATATATATTGTTTTTAAATATTTTTTCTTTTAATCGAAATTTCGTTTATGCGTGAAATAATTTCTCGCAGTTGATTGCGGTTCTTATACTCTTAAGGTAGCACAAAGCTATGGTGAATGTGCATTTGCGAGCGATCCTACGTCCACCTAGATTGACATAACGAAGACTTTGCAATGTAAATTCATCCCACATGCGGTTTCGTTTAACGAACTCCTCTTTGTCCATGCTTTTAGCGCTGCACATGCGTGCTGTCCCGAACATTTACGTCGTAATTACGTCGCAGTAAAGTGATAGAGGGTCGGCACGGTGCCCGCTAACGGGCGAAGACGACAAAATAATAATCACAAGAATTTAAACGATACCACGATGTAGACATTTTCATGGATTTCTCCTGCTTCATCGTTGTCATCCTTCCTATTTGCAAAATTCGCCGCCGCTGTGGTTGCACTAAAAAAAATACTCAACGATGATCAGTGGAAGGAAAGTCGTCGAATGAGAGACGTGAAAGAGCGAACCGATGTTTGTGAGAACAGACAAGCACCTGGCGCTTCTCATCGTCGGTTAAATCTTACGGATTTCTGGTTTGACGATCGGCTTCCGCGACAAAAATTTCTGGTTCGAGGTCTCGAGATGGAGTCGCATTTACACGAATTGCGATAGAATGTCTCGTCAGGACACGAGCGATTTCCGCGTTCGTCGTCTTTCCCGGCCGTTTCTTCATCCATATTCTCGTTCCTCATCGTTTCTCATATCTTCCGTTCGTTTATCTTACCGTCTCATCGATCTTCCTTTTCTATTCCCTCAAACTCACCACTGCTTCTCTGACTATCCTATCTTCGTCTAATTCCGTCGACGATTCACCTCGGTTAGACTCGATCGCTGTGATCCGCTGATTGAGTAATCAGATTCACTAGTCGCTCTTCCCCTCGTCTTACGGCACTTTCTAACTGATTGAACGCGATTAGGTCGTTTCGGAAATTCGATTGAATTCGGATTTATGGATATTAGAAAGCAAGCGAATCGCATGATGTGGATTAAAGATAGCAATAATAAAAAGGTACATATTATAGGTACGTAACATAATTTTTTTCTTTTCTACAAGAAAAGTTCACTGCGTGATCACTGCTACCAATTTTTTCTGTTTTCTCAAATGCTTAAATAAATTTTATCAAATTATTTTTTCAAAATGTTTGTATTAATAAAAAGTAAGATAATAATTAATATAACGTTTTTACAAAAATTCAGGATTCATTTTGTTAGTAAAATAAATTAATAATAATAATAATAATAAATTATAATTACTTTTATTACGTATATTATTTAAATTCGAGATTTTTACTGTCAGTGTCGTTATATACATTTATTTTTATTTACTGCAATTGTACCTGCATATTCACGTTAATCTTGGAATTATAGCTTACGATGGTAATCCAAGACGTTGCTTCAGAGCTTTTTGCTGCCACGATCCATTAACAGTTTTGTTGTCCGTTGGGTCTTCCAAACGGAGGGAGGGGAGCCGCACCTTTCCATTGTTTTCTTTTCCTTTGTTCATCCTTTTACGTTTTCGCATTCTGTCTAAGCCCGAAACCTACCATCTATTTTCCCTCAAATGTACCTTGTAACGCTTAAGACTAAAGCAATTAGACCGACAGATATCCAGTTTCAGGATCGGAACTACAGTGAGAAAGAGCTTTTACGAAAACGTCATTTCGCAAAAGACGAGATCTGTAACAAAGTATCGCCTTCAGAAGGAAGGCTATTCACTTTGCTGTCTGCGCTACTCGCGTTTCTGTCTCATTCGCATCTGAGAGTATCGACGATGCTTCTTAAAAAGGTCGAGAGTATTTTCGTGAAACGTTTATAAAACATCGTTCCGACAGCATTTCTAAATAATTCTCGTATTTTAATGTAAAGTAAAACAGAAGGATTATGTAAAATAATGAAATAATGTAGTCTCTCGTTATCTTTCTTGTTCTAAATAATAAAACAATATATTCTATCGATCTGTCACTTGCTTTTGTTGTTCTTTAATCACTTTCAGTTTATAAAAATTGTTAAATAATATTTTATAAATTTATAAAATACTATTACAACATGTTCTGTCGATCTGTCTCTTGCTCTTGCTGTTTTTTTAATCACTTTCAATTTTATAAATTTCTAAATAATATTTTATAAGTTTATAAAATATTATTTAGAAATAATTGATGAACAACAAATATAAATATTGCACATATTATGAAATAACGCTATTATATTCCCTTACGCTTTCTCATTTTGTCCGTGTTTACTGAAAGTACAGCTCCAGATTTTGCAGCATCTCTTTTTTGAAGGGATGCGAGGATGAACATGATATTTATACACGTTAATGTTAACTCGGTATACGATGAAATATGTCGTTCAAAAACTCTGAAAAACATGCGACAAATACAGGATTGTTGGCGCGACCGCACTCGATCCGCAAAACAAGATTAAACGTATTTATTCGTTCGAATGTAGTGCGCGGTGCTGCAACCCTTCCGGAAACGGACCAATAACTTCAGCTTCCCCTCCACCACGTGTGATTTTACGATCGACATTTACCAGACGATCTCACGTACCAAGGTGGAAGTTTATGAGGCCGATAATGCGATCGATAATGTCGCTCTTCGTCGGGAAGTTGATAGACGCCCGCAGGTAGAGTCTCGTCTTGCGAGGTTGGGTTATTATAATCGAATTTGTCAATCTAGTTTTAGATACGACTGACGGGATACGTAGAGTGGGTAGAAACTCCCGGCAAGAAAAAAGATAGATATCCATTGAAAGTTCTTGACCGTTGAGCAAGAAATTTTATAACAGGATCGACGCGGCTATTTAGGAAGTTCGCTCCTTTATATCCTTTTTGCGAGAAGAAATACGAATAAACTTGAACTTGTACAAATAGTTTACATATCACGTAAAAAAGCAATTTCTAACAATACATAACATGCTGTTTATAAACGTAGATGTAATATTAATTATCATTCGATATATATAATATATAGTAATAATGAATTATATGGTAACTATCACGGAACTAAAATAAATAATACGCTGTTACCAATTTATAACGCTAAAATGAACGTTATGAAAATATTGTTAAATGAAGTTTATAATGCATAAGTATAACATTTCGCAAAACATTTTTGATATTTATATAATAAACATTTATCAGTATAAACTGGAAATATTGTTATGCACCCTTAGGGCAAAATAACAAATAAAATGTTTAATAAAAGATGCTAAAACTTTGATATGTATAAATAATTTATATTAAAAGAACGGATTTCAAACTGGAATCATTTTGCGTAATAGATTTATATGCATAATATTCGCGTAATATTATGCGAGTCCATTGCAGAACGGATCGTTTCGTGGATCATTGCGTGACAATGCGCCGAAAACGCGTGGCGACGATCATGCAACTTAAATCGACCGTACCACCCTAAAACCGACCCTTCATTTCCCCCTTTGATATTCAACCAAATATCCGAAAGCGGCGCGCAATTAATAACCGCTCGATATTATTGCGGAAGCGATATTAATTTGTCATTGCGCGTTCAACCGAATTTTCCACGTTGTGTGAATGCCGGAGCGGAGCGGAGCGGAGCAGCGCAGCGCGACATGTCGGTCGAGCGTGAACGAACCTATACACAAAGACGCACACGTTGCACACAAGGCACGTTGCAGTCTCCATTGACATTTCGCGTTTCATCCGCGACCGCGTATTCTGCATTGGTAATTACGAAAGTAAACGCGCCGCTATGTTTGCCGTCGCTTACGCCAGATTCGATAACCGGCACTCGATTACATCGTTATCTATGAAAACACGGGGCAAACGCGACGCGGACGCGTGTCCCGCTCCTTCGGACTCGATTCTAATTTATTTAATGTACACACGCATGATGCATCGGGAAACGGCATCGGCTGTACACTCGATTAATCCATTTCTATTTGACATGTTAATACTCGTAACGATTTCATATGACACTGGTTTGCATATTAGCTCGGTAGCAATTCGTACGACGCGATTCGCAATTCGTACGAGCTCCATAATGAGCCCTTTATAAGTTAGTTTCGGCATGGTCAACGATTTCGCAACAGGCTGATAAATCGCTCCCTGAAATCAACTTTGAATGCATGAGCATAACAAATTATTTAACCAACGAGTCAAGAATTATAACCGATTTAATGCATTTCGGTTGGGCTATGATGATCTAGGAAACGTACCGCTGGCCGCGCAGAACAGATCGATTGAACGAGAACGCAAATTTTTTCTAAAGGAAACGATTACAAGGATTACTCTTTCAGTAAAAGAAATTAAAAGAAATTCCGTAAGAAAATTATTCGCTATAGAGTTATCGTAGAATTAAAACAGGCGTTACATCATTCAATATGGAAAGCGGTAAAGTTCAGAAGAGTGAATATCTTGTCTTTACACGGGAATCTGGACAAGAGATAACAGTCGTCGATCCACGGAATCGTGAGATCGATGAAGCGGAAGTATCTTACAAATGCAAGAGAAAGAATACTTCATCACTGAAGCACATCACGTATCTTGAATTCCACTCGCTTTCCCTCACCCCTTTTTACGTTCGTAACAGTTTCTCTCTTTCTATTCTCTTTTTTTTTCTTTTTTTCCTCGCATTCACGATTTCTTTCCGCTTCTTGTTATATACATGTCGAACAGTAATGAGAGCGTCGAAATACATGCGATCGAAAGAAAATACGATGAAACACGATTCCATTCACGAAAGGATCAGCTCTTTCTTCGGCGCGCACGAGGCAACATCTCTCTCATCGAAAATAAAATATTATACCTTTCTTTATCGCGGAGGAAAAAAAAATGATACGTCTGTGGATTAAAGATGCTAGGAGCAAGAAGATTAAACAATTTAGTTAACAGTTTTTCCCGTCAGTTGGCAAGCGCGCGCGTGAGCGCTCTCATCATCATTACAAACGTTCTAAACAATCGGGCACCGTGGCGTGCAATCGAAATTGTAACTGCAATGCCGGGAATGCCTCGTTCCTCGTCGAGCGCAATACGTTTTCAGATAACGATCGACCGGCTCGCGATCTTGCGGTTCGCGGCGAAGTTCAATTGGCCGTGTTGCGGTAACCTTGGCGTCGCGAATAGCCGACCGACCGTGCCGTGGAAACGAGAGTACGGGTGATTGCTGGCTATCTTAACCTCGACGGACGTTCTGACATGTCAATACGACTACAAACCAATTTTAAACTTGCTTCGGTATTTCACGTTATCTCTCTCTCTCTCTCTCTCTCTCTCTCTCTCCCTCTCTCTCTTTCATTTCAATTCTTTTGCCCCTCTCATTGTGTGACCGATGTGACTAACTTAAAAGTTATTTCTAGATAACTGCGACGCTACTTTATTGGCGTATCGATGTAGATCGATGGATCACTGCGAGCTTCTGTCAGCATTCGATTATTTCAGATAGGCGAAAGAACTAAGCTTATAGCTCGCTAGGCGGCACTTGTGCTGGAACTCGGCCTTAGGTGCCAACCGCGCGATAAATGCTGGCAGCAATCGTGCTGGGACGGACAATTCGATCTCTCTCTCTCTCTCTCTCTCTCTCTCACATTCTCGTGCAAAGGAATGTCTCACAGACGGCTAAAATCTCTCACGCCGTTGTATGTCGATCGACTCGTTGAGCATTCCAATAGGGTATATACTGCTATCTTTGTGAAGGACGTTGGTGATTAAGTGAACTGGGCAGAATAGCGTGGGGCGGAATTTAGGAAGGTAGGTAATGTAAATACGGAACGCAAGACGCTTGCATTTACGACTCGCGTAATGATGGACCGTTCGGAATTACGCGAAGAATGTGCGAACGTATGCATCGATTGCAGACCATAATTCCAAATTGATATAACGTTAAAGTGCACTCTCGGAATATGAATATCGCAGATTGACGAGAAATCGAGGTATAAAAGAGAACCTTTTAATTTAATTAAACCCAAGCTTTTTTTCGATAGCAAAATATTTAACCATCTAGAAATCGTGATAAAGTCGATTTGATCGGATAAATGGAATGACTAGCGTTACGTTCGAAAACTGGTAAAAACGCACGGAAAGCCGATTACGCTATTCGCACTGGCAGTCAGCAGTAATGGTGTCGCTATATTTCGCGATCTACCTGACATCGGTGGTCCTCACCTGTGGCATTAAACCGTAAGCGTATTATACAGATTGCACTTAATATGTTTACTAAATTGACCGAGATTATATCAGCCACTTGTACGTGCATAATGTCCGTCGCTCACGTGCATAATACCTGTACGCATCCTCGATGGATCACACGATCGTAGAAATGTGTTTGTATGTTGCCATATAATCTATATGCATATGTGGTCCGCGTCGCGCAGCATTTAAGCCCGTAAGCATGTTATATTTCGTACGAGAGCGCATAATGTTACACCGAGTACGTCTCTCTGAACAGATAAGGATTCCGCGTCATTAGATCTCATAATCGAGCTGCATCGAGCCATATACAAGATATCGCTATATCGATAGGGAACATGGATGTCACAGGCGCCGCGCTGCCATGCCGCGGCGTTAGAATTTGTCGATAAAGGTAATTAACTCGTCAACTAGTGTTAAAAGAGAGATGAGAGAGCCGATCGATGATGGCGGCAGCCTGCAACAAGACCGACTCTTAAGCATTCCAGGCACGCGATACAACGAACGGCCACGTTCGCACCGAAGTGATTTTCATTTATCGCCGCGGAAGAAATTGATAATGCCCCGATCGTGCAGTCGCTCGGAACACTTGGAACTTAGGAGAGAAAGGGCGAGACGATGGAAGGGAGAGAGGGAGAGATATTACGGCGGATGTAAGACGTGACCTAACGGCACGGTAACACGTCGCGCCGCCAAGCTCGCTAGAAGCTATTACAGGTCGATGTAAAACGTGACCTAATGACCGCAGAACCTTGTCAGGTTTACCGACCATTACGGCTGACCAAGGTGCTAGTGCTGCTTAATTAATTCGTCTATCGTCGACAGGAACAGCGGCAACGATCGATCGATCGACAACGAAGTGAAGTATCCTCATAAGATTATAACTTATGACGATGAGAGAGAGAGAGAGAGAGAGAGAGAGAGAGAGAGCTGATCGGTTTGTGTTCGTGGTGTTGGTTGTTGCCTCCGCTCATGATGATGCCGATAACGACTTGACGTCGTTGGATCGTGTAATCGGAGGCGTCGAACGAACGAGATATGGCGTACCGCATACACCATCGTGACGTAATAACCTAGTGTACTGCCACAGTTTGCCGGGATGCTGATACTGGCAATTAATTCATCAACCTTGTACGAGGCGAGATCGATCAATGCGCCAAACAGCTCGATGAGTAATAAATTGCATACCGAAGAACTCTGCTCGCGAACTAAAGTCTAAGTGTGTGCTACTGAGATATACCGCAGGTATGCAATCGACAAGAAGATTGCACTGATGACTGGCGCAATTCGTATAGAATATTATCGAAGTATCACTGCCGATATAAAAGAGAAAAGAAATTTTATTGAAAATGTCAGAGCGCTGAAATCATGTTCGTACAGAATAAACTTTTGGAATACCATCTATGTAACAGAATTGACTTCCCATCTATAGCAGGTGGTTGCCATTTGTGCTTTAGAACAGAGATCCACTTCGCGAATCGACTTTTCGATAAACCGATGAATACGGATGAATAATTTCGGCAAAACGTGGAGTTTGTAGAGTTTACTGACAATGTAGACGACGTGCGGCACTGCTTAACTCTAATGGATATTCACTCCGACATTCCAGGTATTCGCGAGTCGAATATACTTTAATGTATCTTCGGCTAAAGTTAACGTAAATTAAACGATTTTTTTTTGAAGATTCAAATCTGAGAAATAAGGTTACATAACTTAAAATTTATGCAAGATTATGAAAAATATTTCTTACAACTTTTCACAACGTATTATTATAGTTGAAGAAAATGTGCGGGTCTATTGAACTCGCGAATATCGATTAGAATAAAATAAATTAGCTATAATGAACCTACGAGATAAATGATTGCACGACGATAAATTAAATCAAACGTTAACAACAATGATAAATGTGACTTCTTAACGTCAGCTAGGAAATACAAATTAGTATCTCTTGATAACGATAATAACATTCCTGTTATCTACATGTCAATAGCGCATGCTACAAGCAACAGGATGTAATGGCTGACAGTACAATGCATGAATTTATCGTAGCCGCTGACTATGACATAGCGATAATTAATACATCAACGTGATCAGCAAACAGTCACCCACTCACTCAGTTATTTGCTGGATTATTCGCTCATGGATCATTATATCGGCGACGAGGTAAGCACGGTGCATGGAGAGAGTCGATTCGTTAATCTTCTCGCAAAACCGTAAATATCGTCCATCCCTCTTGCTTCTTGCATTCGTTTCTCCGATCTTGTTCTCACCTCGAACCGCTCGGTATCTTACGAGCGAATACGTCCCGCAATGTCGGCCAGCCAGAAAAGAGTGTAATTAACCGGCGACGTTCGACCGGCCGCACTTCTTTTCTTGGCAGGAAGTCATTATCCACCACCAATTCGGTGCTTTCACGGGTAACGCTCAATTATGCTAATTCACAGTCGGGCAAATATAATCGTTCGCCCGATGACGAGTTACTGCGCCATGTGCTGTTAGTCGGCGGGACGATCCTTCCTATTTCATCTCATTCTATTTCTTTTATCCTCATCGGTACGCAAGTTGGGCCGATTCGCAGATATAGTCAATAAATATAGCGCGGTGAGAACGAGCCTCGATGTTTCGAGGCTTGCAATCAAGACATCATCGATCGTGCCAAGTAATGCGTAGTTGTCGATCGAG
>Ga0157364_1007122_pt1 | contig 11561 bp, 5 predicted proteins | sample AttsexASBM2_FD_111476 | JGI IMG/M metagenome (GOLD analysis project Ga0157364, IMG submission 111476) | Fungus gardens microbial communities from leaf cutter ant in Ribeirão Preto, State of São Paulo, Brazil - Atta sexdens ASBM2 | ecosystem: Host-associated > Fungi > Mycelium > Unclassified ...
TAAGTCTATTATTTTCGCCATTTTTACCAAGTCTACTATTTTCAATTAAAAATCTGATTTTCTCAAAATTTGTTGGTTCTTCCCGGGAGTAAAATAACATTTGAAAGACACTTTGTACACTTCACCCATCTGAGATAACATCATGCGTCCAGCATGTATGCGGCCACGTGCTCGCGTTGTTACCGCATTCAGTGTTTATGCAACGGGCTGTGTGCAGGGCTGCAGCAGATGCAGCCGCAACGCAAATCTGGAACCATGCTGGCGCGAGCTAAATTCGCGCTTCAAAGGGAAAGCTTAAACAACTTGCGACCTTCGGCACGACGACGGCAGGATTTGGCACTCGGCACGGTAATTCAGGAAAATGGTTATTGCTATCATCGACGTGTCTTGTAACTCGAGCCGTTGTTTAGCGTCATGTCATGCAAATTGCGTGTTGGACAATATCGCGAAGGATAATGTTGAAATAACAAAGCCTAGAGAGGTATCTCAAATCGATAAGAAATTTATCATTAAAAATATTTTTATTTTATTAGAGATTATATCTGCGACAAAGATTTGATAATTAAAAAAAATTTACGATACTATAAATCAAATTAAATTAAATTAATTAATTTATTAACTGTATTAAAAACGAAAAATTGGCAACATATGCAAATATAATTTTTTGTTATTTGTAATTAATAATTAATTTGACAGTTAATTTTTCTGCGATGTGATTTTTAAATCAAAGATTGTGACATATCTGCATTAAAATGCTTTACGAAAATAAGTTCGCTGACAATTTCACCTAGTTGGCCATCGCAAAAATAGGTCTCGGACTATATCGAAACTGGATTATATCCGAGTATGACAACTGCAAGTGCAAACTTGATGACAGATCGATGCTATAACGACATGTTTCAAGAAGAGTAATATCTAGTGCGATTTATGTAAGAGCGATTTATAACACGCAGAGGAGCTGCGTTATAACATGCAGCTCGGAAATTTCTTAGCTGTCTTAATTCATTAGTCGTAAAACAATCGGTTAAACAATTTCTTTCCTTTTCAAGTTTAAATAGGTTTCATGTTGTGAACAAAACATAGAAAAATTATTAATTCAAAAATATATATATGTTATTTGTTATAATAATATATAATAATGCTGTACTGTACTATAAATAAATGTATTACAAAAATGTATTATCTAACATAATATTTAAATATAAACTAAAAATATAATTGAATGATAAATATGACCATAAAACTAATATTTATACAAATATATAATTCTTATAATAATTAATTAATTTAAAAATGTCACAGTCAATGTTGCAATCTAAGTTATAATTTAAATAATTAATAATTAAGAATAAAGTACTACAACTGCAGTACAATTACCTGGACTTTCAGAAGTCATTGACCTAACGTTCTCCATTGTTTCTGCTACAAACAATACTAACGATACTAACGAAGTAGAATAAGTGAATGATCAGCCAAAAAGTAATAAATAAATTTATAATTTTTAATCATTCTGATCTTGCTTAAATCATTTACTATTTTCTCAAGTAAACACTTGTAGAAAACCAAACAATGAATGTAATTTCTCCTGAATGTTAAAGAGAAATTATTTTTTTAAATTGTTTTTAAATTCTTTTTCCAATAAAAAAGAATAAGACAGTAATAACCTTTTCTTTCAATTAAAAATAAAGTATCCGTAAAAAAAGTTAAAAGCAGAACTGTGAATACTTCCACTAATCGTACAATTTCCACTGCAAAATGCATCGAAATCGATTCTACTTTCTTCTGTATTTCAATTCTACTTTCAATATATACAAGTTCTCGCTGTATGGAAAATGTCGAGGTGTGCAAAAGTCAGCGAAGAATGCAAAAGATACATAATATTTGCACACTCCTGAATGTGTAAATACATAATTCGCGACTTGACGTCAGCTGTCGAACTACATGGACAGAAGTGGTTTTATTTTTTTTTTATATTGCAATAAAGCGCATTCAACAAGGACTGGCGTTGTCAGCAAATATACGATGCGTATATAGCCAAGTCTTAGTCGCGTTCGACCGCAAATTTTGCAACCGGAGCGCGATATGAGTCGAGAATCATGAATAATAGAAGCCGCGCTACCCTAGCCCGAGCAAGAATCGATAAAATCGGCAGGGAATGTAACAGGTGGGAATTTCTTTGTCGCGGAAAAACTCGCGGAAGTGCACCGATACGACTGGTCTTCTATGTACAGAATAATATTGTACGTAATATTATTGTACGATACTTTTATTTGTGTATTATTCCTCGACCTCAAATATTGAGAATAATATTTAATGACATTGATAATATTTTTCTTAATATTGCAATTTTGCAAACCACAAAAAAAGCAAGAAAAATATCTCGGTATATAGTACAATTTTTACTTCTTCATATATTTAATATTCCTTTAAAAATCATTTTGAATTAATGATTAATTAGAAGCTGATTTCTGAAATTTTTTATGTGATGTAACAATGTGATCAACAATCCAAAATCGAATTTTCTTCATTTTTTCACAATTTTGTCTGCAACGAATACTTAATTAAATTAAGCTCAGTTTGTGTGCGTAACTTTCATGTCTTCAGCCTTCTTCGTGTCTTCAGTTAAAATAAAGAAAATTAACGAGAATAATTTGAGAATCTCTCTCTTTCCGGGCTGATACGCGATTCTGTTTGCGCGGCAAATGGAATCGCGTTTCAACGTTGTTGCCTGTAGTGATGCTTCAGACAGTCAATTTTAGACACGATATTGATTCTAATTTTAACCCTGTTGCATCACAGTTATTTCCGACCGTGTTTTATGTCTTTACAAGTTTCTCTTTTTTTCCCTTTTCAAAACAACTGATGGTTAACACGAGAGATATCAGAATTTTGTCACGCGCGAAATACGCCGAGAGTTCGGTTTCCTTCAACTTCTTTAGCGGTCTATTTTCACGATTATAACACGGACGATTCCATGTCTAAACAAATTTAAGTGGTCACGCTCTGAAAATATTTCAGAACGCCGATCAAATTGTTACGCAAGATCGCAATATTATCCGCCCACAAAATAATAGAATTGTTATGCAGAAGGTAAATAAACAAATTAAAACTTACATATTAATATTAAATACTTCATGCACTTTGCATTTCGATAAGAGTCCATGTTAGAAAGGTGAGATAGGCTCTAAAAAGATTTAAATCATTTTCATTTTGAAGCATCCATGATTTACTCTCACATTTGAGAGTAAAGTCCCTCGAGAGATTCTAACTGGATCCCGCTTAATCGTGAATGTCTGTATATTAATGTTTGTGGCCCTGAAAGCTAGCGAGCGATCGATATTGACAAGACCATGCTGTATCTCGCCGAGACATCGTATCGACAGTTATTAACCGTCGGCGAAGAAGTTTATTTACGGATTCCCTCTATGTCACGCTTTCGCGACCATGACGACGTATTGCTCTATTTCGAGACGTTTTGTAGACTGGAATCGCAAAACGACATTAGTGCCAAAGAGTTAATTTTGTATAGCATCTGAAGAGTATCCCGCGTTTATAGAAAAAAAGGTAAAAAAATTAAATATTTGTTTGAATAATTCCATATAATAAATATTAAAAAATAAATGTAAACATATATTTATTTGATATAAAAACAATTAATTTGATTATCATTTTTTTATTTAGTAAATATTTATTTACTGTAAGTAAATAATGTTTAATACTATTCAAAGAAATGTTATATGTATTAAGATTTAAAGAGTAAATTTTTTCAATGCACGTATATATTAAAATTTATATTACATTGAAATTAAATTTACGAGTCCAGAAAGAATAAAGAGATCGAAAGAATAAAAACGTGATAAATAACAAAGATGCAACGAATGTATCTGATATTTTAATATTTCAACAAAGAGAAATAAACAGGGAAAATAGGATTTACATTAGTATAATAAATAAAGGATTTCTATTACCACAGTTCTCGAAAATAGTCAAGTTTTCTTTATCTTTTACGATTGCACACGTGTATTGAAATATGTCAAATGCGTTTGGCACCAAAGTCGCTTTGCGTTGGCAGTTTATTATATGCTTTGTGGGAAAACCGCGACTGTTGGACAGTTGAAGTCGCCGTCGAACCACTTGGCTCCATCTGGCGAAACACGTTCACAACTTCAGCAACGTCTCTTCAAATAGGTTGAGCTTCCCTGGTTCATCGATAAACCACCATGATGTTCTTGCATCTTATCATCGGGATTGTTCCGATGTACCAAAACAGAATTCTACCTTTATAAAATTCTCTTTGCATCTAACTTAATCAGCTGGTACACTGCAAAAATATAGACCCGTACTCATAGTCGATTCTTCTTATTTTAAGACCGTCTTAAATAAAATCATAAGATAATAATGCAGTTCTCTAATTGTTCACAACATCTTAAGACTATACTTGAGACAGTTTTAAACATAAGAATCGACAGAATACCAGCCGTAGATTTTGCCGTATATCAACATAGAAGATAGTTGAACACGCAGAGTCTAAGGCTTTTCGACGTAAACCTCCATAATTAGGCAAACACACGCAAAAGGCGCGTCCTCGTCGATTAATGATCTAATTAAGTAAGTGCCTAAAGAACGTACCGATTGCGATGGCAGTGGCGATGTTCGATTGTCATAAGATCTGTATGCGGTAGTCGTGTGAACACGCGCACCATTCAGCGATCCATAACCGGGTGTCGCATTACCTCCGCCGACATGATTTCCCTCCGATGACACAGTATTTTGTAGGTCCGCCAGCAACGCATCTAGAAACACAATAAATCGATAGATTAATTTTAATCTCCCTCGCAATTTTAATCCACATAAAAAAAATAACAAATGATTCCTCACGTTATCTCATTTAGATTAGAATTGGAAATGTTTAATGTGGATATTTTTAAACCGAAGCGCGTTTGGTTTTTTTTATTTAAAAACCTCTATCTTATTTCCTGTTTATTATTTCGTCGTAAATTAATAACAATTGAAGACTTAATTATTGTAAACAATCTATTAGATCTTTAATTATATCGCTTAATATATCTTTTTATTCAAAGCATAGTATAATGAACAGGAAGCAAAATATAATTGTTCCTATTTCTATTTTTATCAAATAATTTGTTCTCAATTGGTGCAATATATATGTTAACTTTTTAAAAATAATAATTTGGCAAATATCTTTATGAGGCAGAAAATCATATCCTATGAATCGCATCATTAGATCAATTGGACTCATTCATTTAATTTCGAGCTACCATATGTAAAAAAGGAAAAATATTGCGACATTGTTTCATGATGACGCCATGTCCATCGCTTCGCTGCTGTCCTTGACAAGCGCGTGCTATGGCACGTTTAATTTTTTTAATTTAAAATATCAGGAGACATCATCTATCTGTTTACTAGCTAAACATTATAATATCGTGTAATTTATATGAATACGTGATCCATGTGAACAATAAATGAACAATAAATTTAATGCAAAAACAAAATATAAACACCAAAAATTATACGATAAAATTATATAAAATTATACGTTAAAATTATATTACATTTTCATTATAATTAATCACGCGTTTAATATTGAATATACGCGGGATGGAAAAATAATGGGAGAGTTAATTGGTACCATGGAAAAGCTGTAATGAAGTATAAATATTTTACTGTCGTAATAGCGTGAGAAATTCGTTATCATATTAGTCGAGAAAGGCTATGTGAATTTCTATTGTTGTAAATTCACATCATTTTCTGACCTATGTTACAATGGATTTCTCGTACGTAAAATGTCGACGGTAAAAGATTGATTTCTTGTCTGAACTTTCTCTTGTTTATAAGAGAATTCCTTAAAGACTAGACTTCAGAATTTCTTCCAGAAATTCGCTCGTCCTACTCGAACTAACTCGTTGTTTGTTCTCTTAAACTTGTTATAGTTAAGTTCTTTGTAAATTTAATTCTTAAGTATACATGATGATTTTCCTATACAATTTCCCTTTTACTATACAATAGATTGTTTGTGTCTAAATAAATTTTCATTTTAACAAATATACAAAAATTATTAAGTGACTCTTACATATACTTTGGAAAATATCTGTAAGGGTTTAAATATTTTTTAAAAAATTATATATAAAATGTTATAATTAAAAGGGTTGCCACAAAAAAAAAATGAATTTTAAAATTCCCTGACTTTTTCAAATTTTTTCAGATGAAAATAGAAAATTTTCTATGATTACTATAAAATAAATTTTAATATTTAAATTGAAGGAATTGTAGGAAAGCTAGTCTAAACAACGCAAAAAAGCTTAATAGCATAGTAAAATTGGTGCAAATTCAAGTCAATAAAAAATAATTTAGTTTGGGAAAAAAGAGAGTGCAGTTATGACAAAAAAGAGCGATCAAATAAAAATACTGAATAAAATATAAATTTTAATTTTATTAAAGTTTAAAGCGAGTTTTGAATGTATTTATTATAAACTTTAGATATAATATTTAAAAAATTATAATTATTTGAAATAAGATTTAAGAAAATTGTGAGCAAATTTCAAAATTCCAAACTTTTTTTCATTTTCCCCTGACTTTTTCCTGTTTTTCATGACCAATTTCAACTTCCTTGACTTTTTCTGGTTTTCCAGGTTTTCCGTGGCAATCCTGATTAATTAATTAATATATAATTGTTTGATGTTTCCAATTTTTTCGAGAAAAAAAAAAAAGAAATACGCAGGACGAAAATCGTGTAAGGATTAATTATTAGAGAAATATGCATTTACCAAGAGTAACGAGGTTACTAGTCGCTTTCTCATGATTGTACACCTGGTACATATTCTCTTCTTCGGGCACGTGCGTCGTCTCCATCGTGAGAGAGATCCGACACACCCACTATTTCAGGAACGTTGAACCCCGTGAACGGTGGACGCGAGTTTCAGGCCGACTTCGGCGAGTCCGTCGTAAAAATGCGGAGAAAGCGCGAAACCGAAAGGACAAATCCGCGAGCGAAAAAAATCACGAAACTGAGGATCCCGGCGCGACTCTTCTCGCAAATAAGCGGTTTTGCCTCCTGCGTATCAAATAACAATATAAAAATGCAAGAGATAAAAAAAATAATCATTAAAAATATTTAAAATTCTCCCGGAGGACTCGAATAAATAGTTTAACAAAAAAATTTGAGTTAAGAAAGAATACGTAATTCTGAGACGCTATACCGAGAAATACAGTGGCGAATTAGTTCACTGAAGCGAAATATGAGAAAAGCGAAGCGAACTGAGACATCGTGGCGCTCTATCGCGTTGAAGACTTGGCGCTGATAAGAAAAATATATGTTTATCGAGCGTTTTAATCTGCAAATTTATCGCAAATTGTAGCGTATCGCACCAATTGAGTACATATCCTGAGATTATTATTGTCGTTATTGTTATTATCTCATCATCTACAAGGAAAAAACAATTTTACTGAAATATCAAAAAATTTAGATAGATCTAAGAATAATTTTGTTAAACTATGTAGAAAACTCAAAGCATGATAGCTTGAATGCTGCAAAAAGTTTTAACATTCTAACAACTAACTGAGTATCCTACATAATTATTTTAATAGTCCGACAAAATTATTTTTAGATCTGTATCTATAACTACATTTTTAAATTCAACAAAACCGTTCTTTCCGTGTACATACAGAAAAAATTCTGTCGCTAAAAAAAAGTAATTGCTCAATTTAATTTCTTCCTTTTAATAATTAATATAAAATCTTTTCTTGATAATATCTTAAAATATACTTATTATAAATTTTAGAAAAATTCGTTATTATGTACTCAAAATAAAAATTCATTTTTTTTTAAAGAAAATTATGAAATTGATCGAAGAAGCAATCAATTTTATATAACAAGCAAATCGAATTTATTTTAATTTAACAAATCTTGATTGAAGTATTAAACTCACTAGGATTTAAAACATATTTCGAACAAATTTGATACTTGTAATGAACTTATGATAGATTTGTGGCTATACGAACTTTTGAAATACTTGGAACAGGTAATTATTACTTGCGTACAATATACATTTTTCTGTATGTTTCGCTTCAGAATGCGAAACGAATTCATAGAACGAGTCAAATACGAGGAACGTCATTAACTGAGTCGATACCAAGATCCAATTGTAATTCCTGCACAAAAAAATTCTCGAAGATGATGAAGTCAAAGTTTAAGTGCTTTATATCGTCATTCACATGGCTCTTTTCGCTTTCACCCCGAACAACTTGCGCTCGTCTCCATTTGCGAGAGGGTCCCAAAGGGTTTTCACTCCGATTTTTCTACGAACTCCTGAGAGACAACACGTGTTTAAATGGATGCACGCGTGCGAACGACGCGGTGCACACGGGAATGTCCGTGGGACTGATTGTCATTGAAGTGCGCAGGAAGGCGATACCGCGCGCTGGAGGAAGAAGCGAAGCTGGAGAGGAGGAAGGACATTAAGCAGGCATTAAGACGATCGGTAGTGGGGTATTCCCATATGTTGAACGGAAGCTGCGGTATTTAGAAGAAATGGATGCCTAGGCGGCTGGTTGCTTCGCGACATGTCTCCCCGCCTGATTACGGGGAATCCGATTGCACCGCGTATAAACATGCCGTAGCTTCGAGGAAATATTCAGCTGTTCAGGGAGTTCTAGGAGAGCAGAAATACAGGGTGTCCTATTTCGCCTTCTTAGAGCAATTTGAAAACTTGACATCGCTAAGTTCAACTTAAATATTCATCTCAAATGTACTTAAATAAAATTCCTCGATTTGTGGATCGTGGAAATTTAATTTTTTAATTTTTTTTCTGAATTTTAAAGTAAAGCTGAAGAAATTATGGGAAGCTTCAGCGATCCAAGAGTTTGATTATTTAGAAACGAATTCAAATATACAATACGATTTTCTGTTTTTTCTCTGCTAAAAAGTTTTTATCTCGATTTTCAGACTATTTTGAAGCTTGATTAATTTAACTTTGCTTCGTCAATTTTTTAATTTCTAATTTTTTAATTATTTAATAATAATTAACGATGAATATTGCAAGTTTAAAATAGCTTTGAGAAAACTCAAAGAACAAGTCTTTGCAAGTAGTTAAAGTGGACCGGTTTTTTAAAGCACTTTAATGTGCTATAAAACAAACAATCGTATGCAGTTCTGTTGACGTAAATATAACGTAGATGGCAAGAGAAGGCTAAACGTAATATTTTATTTGACATAAAATATTACGATAAATTATAATTTCACGATTTTAAACGCATGTATTAAATCGATCATTTTAGAAACACCATAAGCCAATATTTTCAAAATTAATTTTTTTAAAACAAGTTTTAAGAGTGTCGTATTCCACTCAATGTATAAAATAATGAAACATCTTTTAATTATTTTAATATATTATAGTTGTCAAAATTACGTTCTTTTCAATTCTCCAAAAATTAGACTTGTGAGATTTCTGAAATGACCGATTTTCAAATATCACCATTAAAAATATATTATAACATCAGAATAAATACTACATATAAGAGCCACAAAAAAAAAAATAAAAAAATCTTGATAAGAGATTTTGATAATGCGTGAACATTTCGAATGTGTAAAATTTTCAAAAATATTCGCGAAACTATTTAGATCGACTCACGTTCAGATGCATTCGTACTTCCCTGCGTGCTGCACGCGCGATGCGTTTGCGTTTTTGCGCTCCGCTAACGCGATCTTTTTTTGCGCGCCTCGCGTGCGCCCGCGAGAGCAGGCATTGAGTAATCGTCTGAATGGGACTTCAGCACTGGCACGAAGCCTGCGGAGCTTATCGAGGTCTATTTTGTACGGCTGATTCATACCGCGAGCCGGACATCAATAATGCGCGTACCGCGGGTGCGTAACGCACGCACGTATCTTGCGTAAACTGCGAAGAAGAGGACGGAGAACTCCATGAACTACATCACTAGCAACTATTTTCCTCCTTGCCGCGATATAAATTCCTATCAATCTGTTGAATTACTCGCGAGCCTAATCGCGGCCAAATGCGAAGCGCTAATACAAAACTTGACGAAACGAAGAAGAGACCAACTTAAAATTATACATCAAGTATAAACATTAAGGAAAAGATATAATCCGAAGTTTTTAAAACTTCATTTTCCGGAAAAAATATTGTCAAATAGAAGATAATTATGATGAAAAAGTAAATTTATGTTAAATTTCTTCTTTGATCTTTTATAACATCATAATTAATTGTCTTCTATTTAACAATATTTTTATCTCTATTTAACAAATATATAATTTTATTTACCTTTTTACAAATCATAAAATATTTCTGTACTACTAAAAAATAAGAATGAATGATAAGAGGCATAAATCACAAGACGCGTGTTGCCACATATATTGTCGGAATTAGGGTTTAATTAGAGGCGATTTCTCAATACTTACTGACGTATTGCTCCCACCGTGCGTGACGTCGAATCGTCGCCAAGCGAACCGGTGAAATCGGCGAGACAGGCCTCATCACATCCGCCATTTTTAATCCGCGTTTTCAAATAACTCACGCAGCACTTTCTCTACGCGAGGAACAACGAGATGTTACAATGTTGTTACAGGCTCTGGCCAAGAAGTCATTACTTCAAAAATAAATTCATAGACAACCTATTAAACTTCATTGTGTGTTTTCTATACATCACATGTACAAAAACATACAGAAATTTCAATCAACATAAATTTTTTTATGCTTAAATCGACATCAACTCCCATATTATAATATCTATGATATTAAACTTCTTATATTAATATATAAATTATTCCTCGTAGTAGTGATTTCTGAGCCATCCTGCGTTCTTATCGATGATCAAATTTTGAAATATTATAATATATATACTAATGAGAGGAAGCCACGAGAAATATACAACAGACAGCTGAAACGACAGATGGCAGCTCGAGGATGTAAACAGACGTAAAGATTAAGTCAAAAATATCTACCGTTCTTTATCGATAACGATAACCGTTCCCGTCCGGATTCTCTGTAAATCACGCGAGAACTGAATTCACCACGACGTCTGTGTTGTGCTCTAACTTGCTGGCAGTGAGATAAAAATAAACCTCAAATTAGAGCAGAACTTAGCTAGACCCGTTTTCTAGCTGGACACTTTAATCCTACTCCAGAAATGCAGCCACATTTTCGTGAATTGCATGTGTTTCTTGATCGATCATGACCGTGATTGCATGTCGGAAATGTCACGTGTCTCAGATAAGGTGTGGACATCCGATTTGATGAATCAGCATTTACAAACAACGACCTTCTTGATATTACTTATCAAGAAAAAAATATTAGTCTAGATTTAACCCTCTATTTGCAATCTGAATTTTTTTTAAAGCGAAATTTTACTTGTTAATAAAGAAGAACGATATTTTATTTTCTTCGAAATAAAGGAGTTCGGTTCTTCTTTTTAAAATATCTTATAATATTTATTTATTTTTGTAACAGAGACGTTAGAAAGTATAAACTAAATTTTTCCATATTTTCTGAAAGCCTAGAATAGTAAAAAATTTGAACTAAATAAAAAAA
>Ga0157364_1007123_pt1 | contig 11561 bp, 8 predicted proteins | sample AttsexASBM2_FD_111476 | JGI IMG/M metagenome (GOLD analysis project Ga0157364, IMG submission 111476) | Fungus gardens microbial communities from leaf cutter ant in Ribeirão Preto, State of São Paulo, Brazil - Atta sexdens ASBM2 | ecosystem: Host-associated > Fungi > Mycelium > Unclassified ...
TATATGCTATATATATATATTCTCATAAATATATATTATATATATATATATATATATATATATATATATATATATATATATATATAAATAATACAAGATCTTCAATATAAATTATTATGAAATTCTTTGTATTTCTGACGGATATATCTAAAGGTATGGAAGTATACCGTACAAGTATATTTGTTTTCTATTTATTTCAATTTCTTTTCACGATTTATTTATCCCTTTAATTTTTTTTATTGCATACGACATTCCATCTGAAGCCTTTGCTTGTAAATCAATGTTATACTTTTTAAATAATATATATCAAACATTTCCTTTGAAATAAGCAAATGAATCACGTGCAATTCATATTATTTTCTTCTATTAAGTTAAATAAATACTACACAGAGACATAGATTACAGGCATAGGCTCAGAAAGATCAGTTTGCTCTTGTTTGTAATTTTCGATTACATTGTCAACCGAGGTGATCACAGTGTTAATGCTAAACTCGTAATTTATTTCAAATATAAAAAAGATACTTGAAATCATAACCTAATCTTCAACGGTGATACGTTCCAAGTTCAAGGTTCGTAGAATTGTGATAGGGCAGTCTTGACTCTGAAACGGAAATTACATATGAGACTTCTGTTATACAAAAAGATACAACAAACGACAATAATTTAGCACGTAATGCTCATTTTTACTTCTCAAATAGTTGAGTGTCTTTTGTGTGACGTAATTGTTGCAAGATACGATAAATTCCTAATTCCCGCAGACGCGCTTGCCGCTGCGCTGCACCGGGTTCCTCTCTCCAGACTAGGTTGCATACACAAAAAATAGCAGCAACTTGCAGTTTCACGTTGCTATGCATCTAAATAAAATGTACACATAAAAAAAATATCAACATACAATTAGTGGTCCCTATTCAAGATATAATTATTAAATTAATAGATAGGATTCGAGGAAATGCGAATACTTAATCGATTTAATACATGTTTGAAACTTGTGGTATTCAAAGCTGTTATTTTTTACTATCGTAGATAAAATAAGTATAAGTAACGTGATTTGTTTTTTCAACATCTTTAAGCTTGTTCATTATCCTATCTATTAATCGTTTAGAAATACTCAATTAATGAAATACTTGTAAATGTACGAACCATATAATCCATGAGTTTCTTAAGCACGTCGTCATTAGCCATAATATGATCTCTAGCTCGATCGCCATCAGCTACATTTGCTAAAATGCAAAGTGCTTGCTCTTTAACATCCGCCGGATGTTCTGGGTCTTCCAGTACTAGAATGACCGCTTGCATAACGTGCGTGGCGTGCTCGCCCATTATACGATCTATGTGAGCTTTAGTGGAAAGCAAATTTCGTAACAGACCCAGAGTTTTCATCAGGACACCTAACTCAGGATCGGCCAAGAGACGAAAAATCTGATCTGTGCCCAAGCACGAGAGTATTTGCGATTTTACACGTTGCTCCGCTTGAAAGGCCACGTTCATTAGAGCCCAAATGCCGTTCAGTCGGAGTGCCGATTCAGGCCGTTTAGTGAGAGAACACAATAACTCTACTCCGCCGGACTCAAGAATTGGCTCTTTGCTCGGACTAAACTCCAACAGTAAATTACATAAAGTACTCGAGGCAACAGTTAATAAATCACCTTCACCTTCGCCTCTACCTATAGTATAATAATGACAATGTTAATAGTAACTCATATAGTTGGCGATTGAATACTAATAATAACAGCTAATTACTAAGCACTGATCTCTTTATTCTTCTTTTTTTTTTTTTGAAAAATAATCTTACAATGCAGAGAGAAAAGAATAGGGATGTATTTATCATTTCTATTTACACGCATGAGAAAACAGTCGCCCTGTTTTAAATTCATGTTTATATATAATTCTTTTATATCTATTGTATCTTCTATTATATCTATTGTAAATATCTTTCTTACGACATACTAATATGGCCAACACAAGCGTAAAAGGTTGCGAACTTTTCTTGATGCGTGCATTTTAATTGAGCTACAAATCTATTCTTGTCTTATATAGAATAAAAAAAGAATAACTCACATTGTACATTAATAACCCTCTTTTCGATATTGCATCTTTTTCTTTTTGATTAAGATGTTAATTCGAAATTTCAAGCTAAATATGTGTATTATTTTTTCGTATCTTACATGCAATATATATGCATGCAACATACATTATACGTTTCTCAGTGTTTATTGTAGCGTATCTCTGTAATGCTTATTGTAAATGTATTATCATATTTTACCCTCCAACCCCTTGTCCGCTCCATGTAACAACTGCATAAGTGGCCTCCACACTGCATGATCCTGAAATGTAGTACGAAGCTGTTGCACACTCCTCGAAAGGGAATGCAAACATCTAACCGCGGCTAAACGAACACGGGATCCACCAGGATCTTGAAGACCAGAGACAACTTGTTCCATAAGACTTTCTGTTTCAATAATACGCTTTCGGATATCTTCGTCATTCGCTCCGAGAGACGCAAATGCCCTGAACGCAGCTTGTCGCATATCTTGCGTTAGCGTTGCATCTTGGACCTCAACAAAAAGTATTACGTACAACTTTTATTTAAACACTATTTTAATACAACCTAATGGAGTTTTTTTAAATCAATTTTATCATACTTTGTAGATATTCAATATATTTAATGTAACTTCTGCTTACTTGCGGATGTGGTCTTAGCAATTCCGCCAGTGTCGGTATCAAGTGATTACTAATGGAAGCTAAACGTTGTAGATCTGTATCAACTTCGGTCAGATACGCAAGTGTTTCGGCCGCGGCGACTCTCTCGCGTGGCGGTCGGTCTCGATGACATAAACGTACGAGGCAGGGTAACGTGCGATACACTACTCGCGGATCGGTAGACGGCAACGCCCCGGCCCTGTGCATATACGCGATACATCTCGCTGCTTCGAGTTGTATCAATGAACTCTTCTCACGTCCCATTAATTGACCTAATGCGACAGGTACCAATCTACCATGGACAGTATTACTAGTGCTGGCTGACGCTACCATAGCCGACACCATGTGATTCTGGTAACACATATTCGCTAAGCAGGCTAGAGCTGGTAATTGGACATCAGACAAGGGGGAATCCAGTTGCATCGCTAGTGTTTCTACCGCACCACCTTTGGACAAAGCGTTCTGTTCCTCTGTCGTCTAACAAACAATTTGCAGATTAGTTCCTTCTTATGGCACAGATATATTTATATATTTTATATATTTTATATATTTTTATTAGAGTTTCAGATCTCTCTTTACCTTACATGCCGTAGTTAAAATTGTCGCGACACAGACTTGACAGGTGACCGACCGACTTGCTAGAGACAACAACCGTGGTACTAACGCGGGATCCTGATAAATCGAGTGGACCGGCGCTGCCGTATGTTGGAATACCGTGCGCAGACATCGCAAACAGGCCTCGTGTAACAGATCTAGAACCTTTATCTTGCTGTCTGCGACAATGTCGGGAGTTGGGGAGGAGATCAAGACTTGTAGAAGCAGTGGAACTACACCTAAATCTATAAGCGCCAGTACATGCTGATCCGTGCCCTTGGCTAAGGAACCCAATGTTACAGCCGATTCTAATCTTATACGATCGCTGATGGTACCGGACGTATCGCCGAGCAATTGCAAGAGACGAGGCACCACACCTTGAGCTATAACCGAACCCTTTTGCCTGTTGCTCCCGATCACTGAATTCTTGAGACATCTGAGAAAGATCAGATCCATGAAACATTAATACAGTTTTTTATTAAAAAAGTAAACGTAATAAAGCCCATTTTTATGCATTCCTAATGTAGATTAATTATTATTTTGATTTAATGTATCGTTTATCTTTTTCTAATTAGAACTGGAAGAAGATAAAAAGTGACTTATAAACCGAGATTAAAATTTTAATTAATTTACATTGGTAGAAATAAACAAGTAGAGAAAACGTCATTGGAAACTTTAAATCTATTTTTTTTATAGCCAAATTAGTGTACATTCTTTGTATTTAAAATGAAAGAATGAACAGATGTAGGTTTGATAAAAACGAGAAAGAAAGCTTCAGTGCAGTCGAATGAAGTAATAAAGAATAAACCTTTTCAGTCATATGAAGTATTATCCTTAAGGTTAAGAATAATTTTTTTAACACTCACATAATCGCTTCCAGGCATTTCTGCGCGTCCGGAGAGTACAGCTCATCGATGTAGCTCCTGGAACTCTCGATGTCCTGCAAGACCGTGAGAAAACCGTGATGTAATTATTGGCGTTACTAGCAACGGTGGGATTCGTCAACTCTATCAATGCGTCAAACGGCCCTTTACCGGAGGTCGCATACGAAACTAATCGGACATCGAACTCACCATATACGGCTGCATCACCGACACCATCTTCGCTCGTCTGCGTTCTCACATAAATATCCTGTAAATCGTTCCGCTCGGTCAGGCTTCCTGGCACGATTACCACGAGGAACCGTCAGATTCAGTTTGCGCACTATATACGTTCTATATGAAACGTTCGCGATTCGGTTGTACGTTGCGTTTCTCGTGTTCTAAAATAAGCTCGACTTGTTGCCAATGATGCCAACATTGTGGAGAGTTTTTCTTCTAGGAAAAAGTCTTCCTACCTCCTATAACTACCTCCTATAACTACTTCTAATTCGATTCTCTTTAACATTCTTTCCTTTTATAATAAAATGAAGATAAATCAATTATCGAAATAATAATTTATAATTAAATATATAATTTGCGGATTAATGTACAATTAACTTGAGAATTAAATTTTTTAAATCTACACATAAAGCAAATAGAATTTTGTATTCTTATCAAATATATGTAGAATATAATAGACACTTTCAAACAAAACACTCCTTAATTCTGATGAGTTTTAGAACGCATTGGCATTTTAAAAGTTCGAACACTATACATACTCCTGTAGATTTGTGCAATTACGTCATGTTAAATAAATTTTGTATGTGTATGTGTGTGTAAAATATATATGCATAATATATATGCATATATCATATATCACTACATTTGATCGATATTTATTTATTTAAGCATCAATTTTTTAATTTGCATTAATTGAAATCGATATAATTATATTATGTATTATTTAATTTAAATCGAAATTCTAACCATGAGAATTCCGATATAAACCTATTACACTCATTAGAACATTTTCTTTTGAACGTTTTGAAATTTTCAAAAAATCTCACGTATATTTCAGCTAATACTTCCGGCAAAATTGTCACATCAGAGTGACATGCAATAAATTTCTGCAATAAATACCTCAATCATGTAGATAATTATTTTGTTTATCCGGTTAAGAATGATTTGATTAAGTATACTTAATTTAAAACATAAAAAAAAAGATATGAATGAAGATTTAAAAAAAAATAATAAAGTATTAAAATAATACAATTTATTATATAAAAACAGAAGTCTTCAATTTTTTATTTTCCTGCTTTATGATATCTTTTTCAATCATAAATAAAAATCATAATTATACATTTTAATGTGCGACAGTTTTATTTATTCTAAAATAATAAATAATATATAATATATATTTTTATATATATATTTTTAATTTTTTGTATGATTTATTTCATAATCTGATTTAATATAGTATTTTATAAGCTTTTCGACATTTAGGCTTCCCAGAGCTCAATGTTGAAATCAGCTTGGCAATCAAAATATTAAAATATTCTTTTACCATATAACACATTGAATTTCTTTAGATACAATGTATATAATCGAACTATATATATATATATATAGATTGAAGTAGATTCCAATTGATTTGCGCTTTTGCAATGCGATTTTGTCGATGTATTTCGAATTTATATTTAAATAAAAAAATTTTAACCTTCCTGTCTCACTAAGAGACTCCTATCTCACTACTTCTTGTATTACTAAATAGTTGGATTTAACAGAAACAGATGTGTGCACTTCGCACACACGGCACGTGTATACAATTGTCATACTGATGAAACAGTCGGGGCTAATCGGGAATAATCGGAACGTTCGATTCAGATTTGACGCTCACGCCTTTCGAAGCTCGAGTGCTAACAAGTGCCAATTTCTTGTCTCATAAATCTTTTCCAAAACAATTGTATATAATTCCGGAGACGATAGATGAATATGAATTAAAATGTTCATCTGATGAATTTAGTCCCGGGCAAAGGGCGTTCGCGAAAGAGCTGGAAAGAGCTGACGAAGCTCCATCCATGTACAAACGTGCCGCATCATAAGCAATGACGTGGATATAGGTTAAGTTCTCATTCACGCTCAAACAAATCAAATCGCCAAGTGTATCGAGCAATTTTTGACAAAGACAATTGTAAATAATGTTCGAAATCACAGACACGCAAAGTGAGTATAAGGATTCCTCTTGACAATATTAAAAGAAATTCTTTATATTAAACCGGTGAATATCCGAGATATTGATTACATTTTGTTGATTGTACTATAAGGGATGTGTTCCAGAAATCGGAGTGGGATTGGCGGGATTTGGGATTTCCTTTCTGTTCCTCGGCGTATTGTTACTCTTCGATAAAGGTTTACTCGCTATTGGAAATGTAAGACTGCATGTTCTTTATTATTTATTTACATTAAATCTTATACCAGATTATTTATTTATGTTAAGTCTTACACTGGATTGATCTTTTGGATTCCTTGTAGCTTCTGTTTATATCAGGACTGGCATGTGTCATTGGACCATGGAGGACGTTAAACTTCTTCTTTCAGAGGCACAAGATAAAAGCCAGTGCCTCATTTCTAGGAGGTGTTTTCGTAGTACTTATGGGTTGGCCCCTTGTAGGAATGATTTTAGAAACCTATGGCTTTGTATTACTCTTCAGGTAAGTGTTGTATACTTCTAAATCTTTAATACTAAATCTTTAAATACTTCTACAGCACAGTGAAACTCGAGTCTAATATAACACGCTAATACCTGTTTTCAATGTAGTAATTTTAATCTCGGTACAATCTTTTTCTAGTTCTAAGAATTAGAAAAAGATAAAGATAAGTTGAATTGAGATTAAAGTTAATCTATATAGAAACAGACATAAAGAAAATATTAGTTCTTTTTAGTTGAACTTTTCACATAGTTAACTTTTATTTTTTTCTTCAACATGAAGGAAAGATTAATGATTATGCAAAATAAACTTCAGCTGAAAAAAACAGACCTGTTCAAGTGAAAAAATATAGCAAGTGCACTGACTGTGTTTAGCAAATCACAGTTTTACATCCGTTTTGTGATTATCAGCAATAAAAATATAATCCAATCAGCGCAAAGAAAACTTCCAACAGTTGACCTTGACAAAAATTGATTTTAAAATCTCGAATAACTGATGTTCTAATAGTTAATGACTAATAGTTAATAAAATCATATTTTGTAACAGATAATTCATCACATATATTTGTTTCAGTGGTTTTCTACCAGTAGCAATAAACTTTTTACGAAGAGTACCTATATTGGGAACTCTACTAAATATGCCTGGCATCAGTCGAGTTTTGGACATAATAGCAGGTGATTCTAATCGGACAACTGTATGATACAACTATATAATATATTAAAACCATCCATATCTTTTTGCTTGGAATCTGTACATAAACCAGTCAAATGTTCATGTTTCATATTTTTTTTGTTCTTCCGTTTGAAGAATGTCAGCTATCAAGTTTTGTACAAAATGTAAGAATTTACTTATTTCTTATATAAGTCATTACTATATATAGTGAATTTGTATCTTTCAAATTTATATACATATAACTTATATGTATTGATTATGTCAAGGGTACACTTGGTTATGTAAAACATTCCAAAGGCTTTTTTATAAAAAAAAAAGATAATATTCATTTTCATCTTAAAATATTCATCACTGTCAATAAACAAATAATGGCCAACAAATGTACCCTTCTCCTGATCAAGTAATGAATGTTTCGGGATAATGTAATAAATGGACGTGTTTAATGTGTTATTTATCATTAATATATCTTATACTTATTGAAATCAAGATAAAGAATATACCGTATTTACACAAGACTTTTTCAACAAGAAATATTTCAGTAACCTAAATATTAATTTAAAAATGTGTCAGATTAGTAATATTGAATGCTAAGTACTTAAATCTTATTAACGGAATGATATTAAATTTGAAAAAAATATACAATATGTATAATTTTAAATTGTTAAATTTTTGTCAATTTTTATTAATTTTATAATTAAATTTTTGAAATAATTTAATGAAATTTATTACATTAAAATCAGCTTCAAAAAAATGTTTTTTTATTTAAATAAGTTCTTTTTACTATTTCAGGGAAGAAAAATAATTACTGAATGTATGAAATTTTATATCGTTTTTATTGATTTGCTGCTTTCCCTGCATGCATCCTAACATGAACAGATTAGATGCATACATTCTGAGTAACGCTTTTCTTCTTACATGGTCGTCTGGAGTGCGAAATTAAATTATCGTCCATCAAAAATGAACGGACTGGCTGATTACCATTAAAATGAGTTTTTATTAATTTAATTACGAATTAATTATGAATTATCTACAACGGGCCGAGAATAAGGGCGGGGGGCGGCCCAGGCTACGCGCCCCGCCATCGCCGTGATGACATTTCGTCGCGCGTTCTCCTCTCTCGATGGTTTCGCGTGCGCTGACTCAATATTCTAGGCAATTTATTACTTTCAAGTACTTTGATATTCCGACCGGTCTACTTATTCAGCGTAGCGTGTATGGAACGTTATCCAAGTAACAGGTGTTCGCGATATTTTCGCGATTGTGCTTGTCTCTTCAACGTTTTTATAATGGAATACGAAAATACGTAAATGTCAATCGCTGCGGGAAAAATACTGAATCCGGCAATAAGTTAAGCAGATTCTCTTCTATTCCTTTGTTTATTTTTGCCGAGTTTCATGCACTTTACGAGTTGCTACGTCGACCGTCCTCAGCCTGAATTACTTATTAATATCGCCGACAACGTTTCTTCTGTCTGTCGGTCTGCGGGAATCGCTATCAAATCGGATGATGTGGATAATTAATGACGATGTCAATGATCGTGAGAGTAATGAGACGAGGATCGTATTAACACTTTAAAGAAGGTTTTTAATTTCATCGTACAATACGAGTACGAGCGCACCACCTGTACCACGGAGAACATTAGAGAACGCGCCCTTGAAGAAGGCATTACCACCTTCCGTCTTGTAAATGGTGGCCCAGCAATGGAGAGTGTTTTTGTACAAAATGTCAGTCTTGGCACGGCCGGACTGCATCATCATACGCCTACGTACTGTATCGAAGGGATAAGATACAATACCTGCGACAGTGGTTACGACCTGCGACAGATTCAGAATGAATAAATAAAATGCAGTTCAATGAGGTTGCATCAATTTAGTAGAAATATAGTAAAATCATCTCACCTGGGCAATACCCCATGAAACGAGGAATGGAGTCTTTTTGGGGTCTGGCAGCATACCACGGGCAGTGTCATAGAAACCGAAGTAAGATGCACGATAAATGATGATACCCTGCACCGATACGCCGAACCCACGGTAAAGACCGACGATGCCGTCAGCTTTGAAGATCTTTGTCAAACAATTACCTAATCCTGTGAACTCACGCTCACCGCCAGCTTTGCCTACATCGGCAGCCAACCTAGTGAAACAAAGAAAGAACACAATGTAGCATAATTTTAAAATTTTTGATATTATTTAGGTATTTGTAGTTGACTTATTTGTACGAAATGTATAAATATAAAGGGACACGGTAGTGAATACAAAATTAAATTAATATTGATACTTTTATAATATATATCAATATCACGTTAATTTTGTATATAGTATACCTTTATAAATTAAATAAGTTTACTCATAAATATAGCTACATGTGTTATTTCTCATTGCAATAAAATTTAAATCGGAAGTTTATAAGAGTAAAAGTAATGTATTAAATTGAATTTAATTACAATTATTAATTGCTCGTTAATTGCACGATAAATTCTATTATTAGCGTAGGGATAAAAATTTTTATTTTTAGCAGTAGTTAAAACAACTTCTATTATTATATAAATTCAATATTCTATTATTAACAAATGAATAAAATAAAACGCTCTAATTGTAAGTAATTTACCTGGTTCTGGCAAAGTCAAGTGGGTAGACAAAGCACAGAGAAGTGGCTCCAGCAGCACCACCAGACGCAAGATTTCCAAGGAAATAACGGAAAAATTGAGTATTCTTATCAACGCCACCAAGGAAAACCTGTTTGTACTTATCTTTGAAGGCAAAGTTCAAAGCTTGCGTTGGGAAATATCTGATAACATTGGCGAAATTACCACGCCAGTAACTGAGGAATCCTTGTTCACGTGGGATACGAACGAAACAATCGACCATACCTGGAAAGTAATATACAATGTAAATATGTGATATAAACGTTCTTGTAATACTTTGTCATTTTAATAATTTGGACTTATTTTATACATGACTTATTTTATATAATAATATAATAATTTTATATAATAATTTTATATATAATAATTTATTTTAATAAATTATTTTCTACTTTAAAATGCTACACAATTCACAAATTCAACTAATAATATGTTTTATATATTCTAAAATATTAATAGACTATCATCGTTTTTTTACTGTCATATAATTCGTAAATTATTTCAGTTATCCTTAAGAAAAATTTAATTGAATATAAACTTTCGTGAATCTGAGATTTTTTTAATGTTAATTATATATACAAAATAAAATATGCATAATTATTTACAATAGGCAAATAAATTAGAAAGAGATTCATAGTATTTAACTACAAAATTATATAATTTTATATATTTTACATATAATAAACGTAAAAAAATCTCATACTTTTAAAGATTGTTCTCAGTAAACTCTTCACTAATATAAATTTTAACTATTCTATTAGCAATAGAAGAAACGAAGCAAATTTTTTATTGGATAAATATCCGGATAAATCTCAAAAAATTCTGATTGACTTATTAAAACAAACTTTAACAGATTTTTTATCATCATAGATATCAGATTGTATTTTATTTTATTTTTTACAAATTTAAATTTGTTTGCCAAGATTCAAAGTATTACTGCCATGCTTCAAGATCAAATTGCCAGCAAAAGATTAACAATAAAAAATTAAGAATAAAAAGTCTGTTTTCTTGTACTAAACTACATTAGAATTTTCTTATTTTCGCCATATCAAACATATATCTATTTCATTTTAAATTCGAAAAATGTACACTAAAACAGACTTGCCTGATTTATGTTTCGACCTTAACCCTAAAATTCTGCCAATGGAATACAGATTTCAGTTAGGACCAATTAGGATTATACTGGCAACCCTATTGGCTGAATTTTAAAATTTTAAGGTTAAGTTCGAAATATAGACCAAGAATTAAAAGAGACGACAGTAGATGTCTAGAACGTTCCCGAACGATCAAGTAGCATTTTGAATATTTAAAATAGAAAATTGTTTCACTAATTATACATTATCATCTAAGTGTATCGACTTCTCTTGTAACTTTATTCCTTAA
>Ga0157364_1007124_pt1 | contig 11559 bp, 7 predicted proteins | sample AttsexASBM2_FD_111476 | JGI IMG/M metagenome (GOLD analysis project Ga0157364, IMG submission 111476) | Fungus gardens microbial communities from leaf cutter ant in Ribeirão Preto, State of São Paulo, Brazil - Atta sexdens ASBM2 | ecosystem: Host-associated > Fungi > Mycelium > Unclassified ...
ACAGAATATAGAAGAAGTTTCTGCACACAAAAAAATATCATTCTGTTACTAAGAAAAATAATTACTCAATTTATTTTATTATCTTTAATAAAAAATACTTTTTTGATAATAACTTTAAAATATATTTATTACAAATTATAGAAAATCGCATAACGTACTCCAAACAAGAATTAATTTTTTTAAGAATCTTTAATAAAATATACTTTCTTAATAATAACTTTAAGATATATTTACTACAAATAGAAAAACTCATAACATATTCCAAACAAGAACTTAGGCTTAATTTTTTCAAGAACATTATAAAATTGATCAAAAAATGATATTTTTTTTTATATAATAAGCAAATTGCTTTGATTTTTATTTCATTTACGAATCTTAGTTGAAGTATTAACTCTTTGCACTATTCACTAGAAATCTTACCGTATTATGAAAGAGTATCATATTATGTATCCTAAAAGAAAACATATGATTCTCCATCCAATGACTACCCATATTGATAGTGTAATCAAAACTTTAAAGTTCGTCCAGATCAAACATAATCATTGTCTCATTGGCCACTCAAATTGCTGCATCAAACCAAGTAGAGACTGAGGGTCGCCATTCGAATGCAAAGAGTTAAACTCATTAGAAGATTCACAATATATATTTTGAATAGACTTAATGTTTATGATGAATTTATAGATAGTTTTACGGAACTTATGAACTTTTGAAATACTTGAAACAATTAATAATTATTTACGTACAGCATATATTTTTCTGTATGTGAACGCGCCCAAGTTGTAAAATTCGGACACGCTCCCAGCTGATGCAAGCAGGTAAAGTTAGGTAACAAATACGAGACGGCCATACGCTCGACCATTAAAGGAATAAACGCTGCAACACGTGATCTCGCCACGAGCCGCTCCAGGAGTCCGCCGCAACGGCGAGAAGAAAAATCGATGTCGCGACGACCACGATGTGCGATAAAGTCATGAATCTAGAAAAAGCAACGACTCACCGAAGACGCCCAGCGTCGTCCGCCTTCCCGGGCCGCTCGTCACCGCACACGCCGGACACCCTCCGAGCTGAGTCGTCACGTTGCGTCACCGTCGTCGAACGTCTTCCACCTCGCTGCACTCTTACGTCCACACATATCACGCGTCACGCCGAAAATGCCCGCGGACGCGCACAACAAAGTCTGTGATCATCCACGACAAACACACGCAAGATGGTGGACCATGGGGGTCACGTGGTCCGCCGGCGTAGCTGTATGGCGAGAAAGATACTCGCCGAGACATCTGTCGGCTACTGTTGGTTCATTAATTGGTATTCAGTCAACTTCGCTTGAAGCTCACTTGAGAAACTTTCGCACATTCGCATCACCGAATTGTTAATTATGATAAATTGCATCCGTAGATGTATGTTTCCGTTATAAATGAAATAGATGTATGTCTAGAATTTCAATATTGAAAAAGGTTTCAGGTCAAACAGTTTTAACGCTTGCGAAGTACAATTCTTAAGATCGGGGACACTTTCATATTATCGAGAATGTGTAATCCTGATTAAAATCACATGAGTATCGAGTGAATCTTGCTATTTTTCAAAGAAAATAACGGCTGAAAGAATTTCAATTAATTCCGAACCACGACAGAGGGTCTTTTCAAATTTTTGTTACGATCGCATGGAGCTCACTTGAGAAACTATCGCACATTCACGCCACTGAATTATATTATTCACAATAAACTGCATCCAGGATTAAATTTTCTGTTATGAACGAAATAAATATGCGTTTGGAGTCACGATATCATAGGAGTTTCCACATCAAACAAACTTAAAGTTTAAAAAATCCGTTACTGATTTCGGTTCGATTCCAAATCGCACAGAGAGGCGGCTTATCGATACAGAAATCGCGGTATAAACACAATAATGATCGTAGGCAACGTTCAATATGACACACGATAATTCCACTCACGCAGGATTCACTTTAAATCGGTAACGGTCGCGAAAAATACGGAGCGACTCGAATGCGCTGTCACGATCCGCCATGACGCATTATGAACTGCTTGGCTCGCTTGCCTCGAAAATTTAAAATTATCGAAATGGCGCCAACGGCGGACCAATCACAGCGCGGCAATTGGATGTATTTGCAATAGCTGTACTTTGTGCATGTACTTATGCCCATTTCCACCAATGTAAGATTTGTTTTCTGTGGCTGAACTAGTGTACACTTTTGGAACTTAAAATGAGATAGATATATTTCCCAAACAGAATAACAAATCATTATGATATCAAAATGATGTCAAAATGACTCCAAAATGATCATTAAAAGTCATTTTTCAATCATTTTCGATTTATTTTAATATCATTTTGACGTTATTTAATATCGTTTTGATTTGCTGTTCTATTTGGGTTCATATTTGTTTAAAGCGAGGAAGAGAGTTCTAGAACAATCTAGTGCAAGAATAGAAAACAGACCAATAGATTAACTTTAATCTCATTTCAATTTACTCTTCGTTTTTTTCTACTTCTAAAAATTAGAAAAAGATAAAGAGTAAATTGAACACATTGATGGAAACGAGTTAATGGGTGCGTTCAGTTTTACGCATGATGTATTATTTTATCTTTATTGTTCATCAATGTAAAATAAGAATAAAATAAATACAATTTGAGATAATAGAAATATCTTTAAGGAGGATCTCTAAGGATGTTGTAAAAAATTGTTGCAAAAAGTACAGCTAAATGTATCTATGCTATATATATCCATTTCTACCAATTTAGAGTATAACTTTAATCTCGGTTTAACTTACTTTCTTTTTTCAGTTCTAAGAATTAAAAAAAGATAAAAAGTGAGTAAATCACTGACAAGACTATATGTATTAAAGACTGTCAATTTCGGACAATTTTATTAAATTCATGATTTTTTATTACATAATGTTCCATAAATAAATATGCATACTTGTAAAGCTAATATTCTATATATTACAGAAAAATTACAATTTTTTTCTCTCGCGATTATCATCTCTGTTGATAATCAAACTTTGATGATAATAAATCACAATCAGGATGAAATTTTAAAGAACACAATTTTAAAGAAAAATCGAGTATTATTGAGTTATAAATGCATAATTACGTCTATTAAACTAATAAATCATAAAATTAGTACAATATTATCAGTTTTTAACTCTCTTAATCACTTTAATATTCGCAAGAACACTTCCGTAAGGATGTCGGTCTTTAATAGTATCTTGATGATAAAATCGAGATTAATGAAAGGGATATTATAATGAGGCGAAGTTAAGAACGACTAAGAAATATGAATCAAATATTTTTAAATATATTAGTATTTATAGCCAAATATTCTCAAATTTTGAAAAAAAAAACTTAATTTTATGATATAAATAATGAATGTCACGCACAGATGCATTTTTATGATTTATATTTTTATTAATATTGTAATTAATATTGTAATTAGATTTTTATTAATATAGTAACTAGGATTAAAGTTTTGCAATTTAATCTTGTAATTTTTCTTGTTTTTGCGCGTTTTTCTCCAATTGTTGGTTCTCGCTTTAGCCGCGTATCTTGAGAGGTCGTTAGTGCATGAGATTGCCTTTGAGGTTGCCTTGTGTGAATCTGAGAAGTAAATAATCTCGCTACAATCGACGGTTCCATATCACATCAAGTCAAGTTGCATCAAGTGCATCAGATTCCACAGTGACAACAAGTGACAATCTATCACACAATATTGTGCGCGTGACGAAATACACATGATGATCTCGTCGTGCCATTGTGCTACGAGTAATACGTCCTCTTTGAAATTCATCTATGTCGAGTCAATTCTAACCGGTACAGAGAAACGTCTACGACGTTTTCGCGATCATAAACACTTGGATCCTTCAGCGCTACAAATTGTCCCTCGACAGAACGTGACTTAGCCTTTACGCTTGCTTATCTTTCTTGTTTTCGATCACGCTGTGACATTTCGCGAAATTTGCTCTCGTTTCACAATACATAGCACTCGAAACGCGAATTCACTAATTGTGGAAGATGTGATGCGCAAAATGGAACTGGATGCAGAAGAAACGAAGCTGCTAGAAGAGCACACGAAGGTAGAAGAATGGTTGACAGAGAAGAATGTAGATGGACAGCGGGAAATTCAACACTCGGTTGTATTCTACAAGCATGGTGCTAACAACATGGGTAAACTCAAACTTGTTAGGTTCATATATTCACTCAGCTCCGAATTCCGATCAGACACTTATCATCACTTTCTCTTGTTAATATTTAGTGTCAGCAGAAAATTCAAACAAATTACAAATGAATGCAGCATGGTTAAAAGGCATCGCTACTGAAGATGTAAATCTTACATCCCGATTCATCCCGCATTCTGAAGCTGGGCTTGTAGAAACTTATCTGTTAATAAGTACATTTTTACTAAGTATTTTTTCCAGATAAGTCTTGTAACAAAAGATTATATAAAATTATCAATAACTTAAAGTTACAGAGATTGATGCTTAAGGCTATACTTCGATCAAACACTAATTTATTTAACTCAACAGGCAGAACTGCTTAAGACAAAATCTGTAACACGTAATTAATTCTTAATCTTTTTTCAATACTTTAATCGTATTAATAAAATAGTGCTGATTGTGTTAATTGGAGTTTGATCGCTCTTTATTTCAATTCCTATTAGATTTTATTGCAATTGCATGTTGTTACAGGAGATATACTGAATTTACAAACAATAGATGAGTCACAAGACCCACTGTCAGTTAGTAATAAGGATTTCGCAGAAAGTTCAGTTAAATTTAAGAAGAGAAAGAATAAAAAACTATTGACGGAACATAAAAAATCTATGAAACGTATAAAGCAACCTGAAAACTGGAAAGTAAATTTGAAGAAAAACGCTAGATTAAAGGGGGAAGAATACATTGGGGTTGGAGGTAAATACAGAGACGATAAACAGATTAGATTAATAGACAAAAAATTAACAGTTTGTGTTTTTCAGGCAAAATAGTGCCAGCTAAAAAGATGGGACATCCCTGCATTTGTCGCATGCATTGTGCGGAAAAGATAGACGAGAAGGAACGCGAGGAATTGCACAAGTCTTTTTGGAGGATCTATACATGGCAACAGCGAAAGCAATATATCGCCAAATCTGTCAAAGAATCTCCGAAACAACGTACTCGATTGCGCAACAATATTCAACCAGAGCATTCTTCGAGATGCCGGCAGGTGACCTTCACGTATTCTCTCTTATCGAATGGTGAATTCATCACTGTGTGCAAGTCAATGTTTCTCAGCACATTCGCAATATCTGAAAAGTTCGTGCGACATGTGATGGAGAAAAAACGAATGTCATCAAGTGGTATCATCGAACCGGACCAAAGAGGTAGGCACACACCGAAAACTAAGAAAAGTGAGGACATAAAAGAGCGAGTGCGTGAACATATTAGATCCTTTCCATCCGAGAAATCGACAGATCCTAAGGATCGTAGTGGTAGATGTTATTTGGACGCAAATCTAAACATAGTCACAATGCATAAATCCTATGTGTTAAAGTGCAAACAGACAGGTGTACCTGAAAGTGATATAGTGAAGGAAAGTTATTATAGAGAAATGTTCAAGACCGAATTCAATCTTGGTTTTAAACGTGTGCAAGTTAAGGAAAAGAAACTGATGTCGAATGTTAGTTGAGATAAAGAATGCAAGAAATAAATTTGAATATAAAAAAATATTTCACGTTGGTGCCTAATGATTACAAACATTAAAATTATTCAACATTAAAATTAAAAAATTATTAAATGATACAATAACAAAAAAGTTTTTTAATATTTAATCATTTAATCCTTTATGTGATATATATATATGATATATACAATCAAATATTAACAAATATATCAAAATACAATTAAATATACAATTAAAATAATTAAGTATGTAATTAAAAATTAATTTGAATAGAATAAAGATATTTATTTGTACAAATTTTAATAGGAATATATAAAATTTCCTTTTATATATTTTCTCAATAATTTTTAAGTGTCAGTTTTGTTTAGACATTTTAATCACTTATAATATTTTTACAATTATTAAAAAAAAATTGTAATAAGTACTTTATAAACTGTTTTTATAAGAATATAATTTTTACTCTATATTAATTAATCTATATTAATTTTTACTCTATATTATAACCTAAATGGTTTATATATATTGTAAAAATAGTATCAACTTGTAAAAATGTGTTGAAAATTGACTACAAACAACTTGATGCTTCGAAGCATTTGTAGCGCCAAATAGATTGAACTTATTATTATCATTTAGTCAGATCTATATTTTTGATTTCTCAAAACTAAAAGATAATTTCCAAATGATTAAAAGAAAATCTATTATACTTTAAATAATTATTTATATAATCCTATCGACATTATCAGAGAGACCAACAGCAGTATTTTAAACTGCAACAGTTTAATAATAATAAAAATATTATATATTCCTTAAAATTTCAAATTATCACAAGGTCATTATCACATTATTTGTGCTAATGAGCAAATTACCATAGTAATGTGATATTTATTTTTTTAATATATATAATTAACAAAAATTAATAAATACATCCCCAATATAAAATAGAGATATCTCAAATGTCATCTTAAAATCCAGTAAAGAATTAACTATTTTCAAGTGTAATTATTATATCTTATTTGATACTCTTTGAACAGAAAAACATTATCTCATTATTTTATATCGAGACATTATCATATCTCCTTGATATCTTTCTTAAAATGTCAATACAATAATAATGTCATTACTAATTCTTGTTGATCTGTAAACTAACTTCTTTACATCGAAGTGTTGCTGCCTCTACAGCGTTGATTAATGCCGATCTTAAGCCATGCTTCTCTAATTGATGAATAGCAGTTATAGTCGAGCCTGCAAATGAAAAAGAAAAATATATATTGTAGCTGAAAAAAATAGAGATTTTAATGTAAGTAAATTCTAACCTGCTGGTGAAGTTACGTCATCCTTGAGCTGTCCTGGATGAAGATTTGTCTCGCGGACCATTGTACCAGCGCCTAAGACAGTTTGCGCAGCGAGCTTATACGCAATAGGCCTAGTAAGTCCCATTTTAACTCCACCATCGGCCATTGCTTCGATTACCATATATATCTAAGAAATTTTCATTATAATAATAGTCATTTTTTTTAAAATGGAAATAGACTTGATAATTTAAAAATAAAAGAAAGATCGATAACGCGAATTATACGATTCAAAAAACCCGTAAAAATATAAAATTTACTTTTCATTTCTCTATTTTTTAAATTTAATTCCAATAATTATTTATAAAAACATTACAGCAGATTGTTCACAACTAAAAAAATTGAACTAAAAAATTGAAATTGGAATGTTTGCTCACATAGGCAGGACCGGAAGCGGACAAGGCAGTTACAGGATCAATGAAATTTTCCGGGACTTCTTCGCAGATGCCTACGGAGGAAAATAGTTTTTCTGCGATCTCCGCATTTTTGTCACTCGCGTATTTTCCACGCGCAAACACCGTAGCACCGCAGCCAACTAATGCAGGTGTGTTCGGCATTACTCTTATCACGGGCGTTTCTTTTGGCAGTGCCTAAAAGTATTCTCTCTGTAGTATGACAACATTGTGCTTTTTTTTCCTTTAAAAATTTCTTATTATAAGCCATAATACATTAACGAATTTTTGTTCGATGATAGAGTCGTTACCTTTTCTAGTGACTTCAGAGAAATGCCCATGGCGATAGAAAGGAGTAACTTCTTGTTGTCGTGTACTCTAATCTCTGATAATACTTTTGGTACAACTTGAGGTTTTACCGAAAGGATTAGCACGTCGCTATGATTGATGACAGGTATATTCGTAAAAACAGTATTTGATCCCATTTTCTGAAAACATTGAATTAGATATATAGATTTTAACACACTTAATAATACATTTAACAGTACGTATTTATCTAGAAATTGAAATTTTCTTTATCAAAATTTGATTAAATATTTTTTTCATATAATTTTATCATTATATTTTTATCATTATAGTTTTATCTTGACAATCGTCTTGAGATATTAATGACATCATCTTCTATCAAAACATGTAAGACTACTATATCTGTCATCGTTCATATGTTCTTTTACGTATATTTGATGTGTTTGATATCATTTAAGTTAAACCACTGTGTAAATTTCCCTTATGTAAAATCACTGTGATTTTTTTTAGGACATTCTGAATTAAACACAAATTAACGTATGTATCATAACATTACATCTACACTCTCTACCAGGGCTTGGTTGTATTTAAAATATATGTTTTAAATAAAAAAAGATTTATTTAGTATTTATTATTTTAAATAACTTCTCTGATTTTTTATTTAATATCTTAAATAAGTTTTCGGAATCTATATACATTTTATATACATTTTTTCAATTAATTATATGTTATTTTAGCTAGCCCTGCTTCTTTACTAACAAACTATATAACTATAGAAAGTTTTGTAGATTATTAGATCTTGTGTGCTTTCCAATAAGCGATACAGTGCGACACAGTAATCATGTCATCTTTGTTTAATATTGGCAAACAGCCAATATGGATGTAATGATTCATTGTGTCACACCATGTCATTTGTGCTTGTTCGGAGACACACCTTCTCAGTTCTTCAGTTCGATCACAGTTTTCATAAGTGAAAATATGGCTAAATAGAGACGAATATTTCATATTCTTGTATCATGATATATACAAATAGAACTTAGATACAATTCTAGAATTCGCGCAAATGATAATAATATAAATACAAAATGTTTAAAAATATCGATAAACATTTAATACATACGTGATTAGAATATATAGAAATTATAAAACTATATCTTATCATGATAATTTCTTAACCCTGTTAGTCTGTTTGGGTCTATTTATCTAAAATAATTTTTATTTCTCTATTATATCATTTTTATACGATGAGTTCTGGCATTTCATAACTTTATTTTATAGGTTAAATCAATTTGATTTAAAAAGTGTTAACAATCGTTTCGTCTTTTTTCTAAAATGTTTAATTGTTACATGTACAATGTTTATTAATTATTTTTGAATTTTCAGTAAACATTTAAACTTGATGTTTTTTTGGTATTTCTTCGTAAATGTAATTTATAAAATATGTAATAATATATAATGTATAAAATATTGACTTTTGATCATAACATATAAATATTTTGATCAAGTTAATCTTTTATTTTTAAAGTTTCACAAAATATTGTGATATGAAATGCGAATGTTTCTTTCTCTCTTTATTAAATATTTTTAATATTAGATATCGCAAAGAATTTACATCTCCGATTATTACCATGGATTCATTACGATGAGAAATCGCACCTTATCACCGGTGGTATTCTTATCAAACAATATATAATGAACAAAAGAAGCATCTTTCGATCTATTATCGGAATCTTCTTTATGTGATAAACTGTTTATTATCTCACCTTAAAAGTTTCAATACTGCCGGTATCATTTGGAAGACAGCTAGCCAATATCATTTCGCCTTTGCTTAAACCTGTAAAATGAGAGAAGTCTCGTGATATAAGAAAATGCGAAAAACAGATGTTCCGAGATGTTTTCAGTAAACTTTTGTTGATCAAATCAATATAACTGTATGTTGTTAAATAGTATATAGTAGTATATTGATAATCTATATATTGTTAAAACATATAACATTAAATGAAAAAAATTATATGTTGTTAAAGAATATATACATAGAAAAAACTATTTACCCGCTCGTATAAAACCTTTAGCAAGTGCCTGAGCCATTTTTCCTCCGCCGAGGAAACCGATTTTCAGCATGTTGATATCGATATTTAGCGGTATCTTTTGTTTCTTCACCTCACCGTCTGCGAGATACTGATCACTCACTGTAAAATACAGATGAAAAAAAGATATCACAATTTTATTCCACAACGCGCATTCGCAGCAAAAGAACAAAAGGAACATGAATCACATAGATTATTTTACAATACGGGAAAATCGAATATTATTCGTTTCGACGAACAAGATTATTTAATAAGTCATTCTACTTCTCTGCATTTCGCAGCGATCTAGTTGTAATGATCGTATTTGTTGTTTTGGAATGGTGATATGAGCGCGATAAGATGGCAACTAAAGCTTATAATTTTTTACGTTGCCGAGGTCAATCTCTGTTCAAACACACTATTCGCATCTCGCGCTCTCGTATCTCCTTTTATTTCTTCACGTATTATTCCTCATCACTTTCTGTCGCAGATGGTCTGTATTTTTATATAATCTTACGGGAGATAACAGCAAACTTGTACGTCTTATATGCATGTCTAACTTGAAAAACGCACAATTGACCGCGTCGACCACCAAACTCGTTTTGTCATTCGGATTGATTTGTGGTATAGTTCAAATGTGTATTTTCTGTTCACTGTAGCGTAATGATAAAGAAACATCAGAAACATTAAATCAGCCTCTTTATATCTCTAAATATTTTTATGGACGATCTTTTTACGGACATTCTGATTAAATAATAATTATCGTCTATGGTTACTTTCAATAATAATGTAGTTAAAGTAGATATATTATAATGACATTCAACATTATAAGTGTTACGTTTCATTACTCTTCATTTTAATTATATAAAATATACTTAATCAATATTTTTATTGTATTTTATTAAAATTTAACATTTTTTATATATATTTCACATATATACATCGTAATTTCCTATAATTTCCACTGGCTTATTTCTAAACTTCTAATTGCGCTCCATCTTTAATAATAATAAATAATAGTCAAGTTGATACAAATTTAAGAGGTAGATAAATTTGTCTATGTATTTTTTAATATATATAAGATTAGTGATAAAATTATGATATATGTATAGCATATTATATGTATAGCATATTATTTTCAATGAAATATTCCTCAACAATTACGAAAGAAAATTTAAAATATTGATAAATATTCTTTAAATAAATAATATCTACATTTTAATTACATAAAATAAAAAATTAAATGTAATTTTACTTTAATTTCATTTAATATAAATTTAGTTACATTAAGTGACAGGAAGAAAGATAATAACAATCAATAAATTAATTTTACATGATATTTAATAACAATGTACAATAAAGCAGTTTAAACTAAAACAGTTTGAAATAATAGAAATATTATTTTTTTGGTATTACACTGTGGCTCGTTTTTACAATATATATGGTTACTTAAAAATTAAAGATTACATGCATTGTGAAAATACATAAGCCTATGGGACGACACACTTGAACATACTCAACCCAATTCTATTGCTTATAATTTTTATAAAGGTGAAGATATATAATATTATGAAGAATTTTTTTCAATCAAAACGCCAATTAAGGAACGTAACGATATCAAATAAATGTATGTACCTTTATTAATAAAAGTTATTAAATAATAAAAAAGACAATGAAAAAACACAAGGGAAAGAAAACGATACATGTGTGTGTGTGTGTGTGTGTGTGTGTGTGTGTGTGTGTGTGTGTGTGTGTGTGGGTGAGTGTGTGTGTGTG
>Ga0157364_1007125_pt1 | contig 11559 bp, 2 predicted proteins | sample AttsexASBM2_FD_111476 | JGI IMG/M metagenome (GOLD analysis project Ga0157364, IMG submission 111476) | Fungus gardens microbial communities from leaf cutter ant in Ribeirão Preto, State of São Paulo, Brazil - Atta sexdens ASBM2 | ecosystem: Host-associated > Fungi > Mycelium > Unclassified ...
AAAGGAGCTTGCAGAACAGCTTGGCGTTACGCAGCAAGCCATTTCCGTACGATTACATACGAATAAAGATTGAATTTTACAAAAAAAGCTCAGAACTTTTTTGTACACCTAATATTTTAATATCTTGAGACTATACTTAAGACGTCTTAAATATAAAAACCAATTATAAATCAATATTATTTCAAGATGAATAAATAAATTTAATTACGATATCATATATCAAATTATCATATATAATTTGATAAATATTCATATAATATGAAAGATAATATAATTATTCATCGTTATCCAATGACATTGTCTAATCTTTTGCAATTCGAACTATTTCTTCGCAAATGAGCAAAAATCAAATATTTTATTTTCAACTTCATCTAATCGGCTGGAATTTGGCATCAATCAAAGAATGTTTTCCTTGGAAAAATTTATGGTTATTCCAAATATAAAATCCACCCTAATTACAATCGCATTGAAGAATTAGGCTACTGCAACGCCGAGTAATTCGACATAGAGAACTACAAATTTTAAAACCCAGTTTTTCATTTTCGGGTTACACTTTTATGATTTATATAGACTTAAACTCATTTCACTTAACCTGATTTTAAGATTTTATTTACTTTAAGATTTTATTTTTCTATAAATTACTAAATTGATGGTTTTATAATGGTAACTTTAAAATAGTTATTCAATACAAATCATCAGTTTAGTGATTAATCTATAACTAGAAAAATACAATTTTTACATTTCATCATCAGATTAAATCTAACCATAGACTGCGTTCGGAACGTCGCATTAAATGTTAAACAACAATAGATGAATCCGAGACATCGAAGACAACCGAGTGACATTTCCGAACACAGCTATAAGTTATCAGAAAATAAAAAATCGGGCTATAATTTATATTTTCTGAGACTCGATCTCGATGTTGGAAATCAGAGCTACAAATCAATTTCAAATTATTCATGACATTTCTAAAAAAAATGTATTAATAGTGAATTATATAAATTAAAGAAAATTTCAGAATACATTTTTCATGCAATTATCATTCCATTATGTATTACAATAGCAATAAATTTTAATTGCAATAAATTTTAATTGAATATTAAATTGAGCAGTTATGAATGTGATACGCTTATAAATATATTATGCGAATATAACAAAAAATGATAATTTATGGGTTATGTCATATACACATAATGAAATGTAACAAAGAATATTGGAAATGATCTTTGAGATCTTGGAAAGTAAATATGCTAGTAGGCTTGTAAATTCATTCCCATCGACAAGAATTAATAAATGATAGATCTTCATCTTTCATTGAATATGAATAAAAATCGAGGAATTGAATCATTCATCAAATACAATGTATTCGACCTATGAACGCGTTCATCATTAACTAACCGGAACCGTTATTTATACTGGCAAATCGTATTGTACTGATCTTTCTTGCTATAGCCCGAACTAAGTAAACCGTCTAAGATCTATCCGGGATCTTATATAATCTCCGTCACATTTATTTTTTGTGATCTTATTTAAACAATTTTTTTCACTGAGATAAAACTTCGATAAAGTAAAAAAGAGACTGGTCTTTTTTCTCTCGTCAGAAGAATGCATCTATGAAGAATGATCTATAAGAACCGGTTCCACTAATAAGATTAATTTTAATCAATTTATTTTTTTTCTTTTTCTTTTACTTTTTTTTTTCAATTTTAGGAATCAGAAAATGATAAATGATAAATTAACTAAAATTGAAATTAATCTTACATTGATGAAACCGAACACTAATAAACTAAATTTAATTATCAAGCATTAAGAAATTAATGAATAACATAATCTTAGAAACGTACATATAATAATGGTAGGTCTTAAAATTCTAGCGATTTAAAATGGACGTTAGTTATATTCGCTAACTCGATTTTTTAAAAGAAAAAAAATTTTATTATTATTTCAAATAAGACATAATTATATTTAAGTAACGTATTAAAATAATTGATATAAAAATCGCGTTAGAGATCCTAAAATGTTAACGATTTAAAAATAAACATTAGTTATTTACCGATTTGACTTTTTTGGGGAGGGAAAAATTTTATTGCTTCAGGTAAAAAATAAATGCAATTAAGGATATTAAAATAATGGATACAAAAATAAAGACAAAGATACTTGATATGATTACTAATGTGTAAAATGATATGTAAAATTCACGAAGAAGTTTTCCAAGACGACATGTTGCGTTTCTATTTCTGCAAAATAATTTATTTATTATCTTTTATTAAACGATCAAAGGGTACAGATAAATATCTGTTTAATCCTAAGAGTAGAAAAAAATGTTATGCATCTACGCGACTGATCGATCATCGGCGCAGATTATTGGCAATAAAACATGCCAAGATACAAAAAATATTGAATGCGCGATCTTTGTCATTGCACGTGAACAATAGCACGTCTGACCATTGTGTATCATAATTAGCAAAGTAACAACAGATATACCTGCATGCAGAAATATTCTTTGGACTTTAAACTTTATTGTTAATCTTTCAATAAGCATTGCAAACAGGTAATATGTGCAGTCTGCGATTTGCGATCGATTATACCTATACAGTGCATTATCGATACTATCTAGTAAAAATGAAGATAAACGAATTATTGTGAAGGTATTGTTCCATTATCGCGACATTGTATTGTTCGATTTATGAGTTATTTTTACGAAACTACAATCGATAATGCAAGTATAATTAACTTCGCTTACCATGCAGAATAACTGATGATAAGAAAGCTTTACGACTAACACATTAATTGTCGAATATGAGTCAATTCATAGGCCGGTATAACATCGGAAACAAAATTATTTAATTGTTAATATACTGACTATCAAACACAAATTAATTTCTGTTGATGATCTATAAATAGAAACTTTATTTAGTTATTCATCAATTCTATTTTTTTGTGAAAAATATAAATTTTATTGCAAATTTTTAATAAAAAATAAATATTATAAACATAAATGTTATAAACATAATTAAGCAGCATATTAAAATAACTGATATAAAAATGACATTGGAAATAAAATTATTTAATTATACAGACATATTAAATGAATTTATTCGCTTTATTGTGAATTGAGAGATATATTTCAATTTATAATAAATTATCAATTAACGCATACTTGCAAATCGATTTCTTTACGAAAAAATAATAAAAAAATATACCGTAATTAAACGATTCATCGTCTCACTCTTTTCATTATTACTGCATATCACGTACTTTAAATGAAAAACGCATTAATTCATGCATTTTAATTATTTCTTATTGGCATTAACCGACTAAGATCACTTTACGGAACGTTGGAAAAAATATGTGAAACATCTCGCATTTTCTTTCATTGCGTTTTATCACGCTATGAAGTGCTATAGTTAATACAATATACATTTCGCACTTCCTACACCTGCTTCCCTCGAATTTATCAATTTCAAGCAAAGTCTTTGTTTCCACAACGACAAACACCGCGCACGATGTAATTTTGACTACTTTTATCAGATAACAAATTGTAGGGCGTAATCGGCTTGTTGTTTAATAAAAAACAGCGGTTAAATATCATCGATAATTACACCCTTATCATGGCACAGATAATATCCGGGCGTAAATAAATGTCGAGAATCATCGATACTTATCGCCAAAGTAATCCATCAATTCTAGTAAATATTTGACTGTATACTTAGGATTTCCATGAGTATCTCATATCACATATTTCAAAACATTAGCGTCATGATTATTCAATCATTAATACTCAAATCGGACGATCTATTAATATGTATAATCTCTGATAAAATGCTGGAGCATGTTTGTCAAATCTTCCTCAACGAGGAAAATATGTTTTCGATTTCAGATAACTGCAATGCCTTGACTTCGAAACGAAAGGATCTGCATTTGTCGCTTCCTTGGCTAGAAATAGCGCAGTGAAAAGTGTTGTAAGACCACTATCGTACAACAATTTCCTTGTAATAAACGTATACAGTCGTAACCCAGTTCCACTGACACCGAAGTATTTATAGGCGAGAGAACCGATCAGAGATAACATGTCTAATCCTTTCTATTTGCCGATTTGCGTTGCATGACCATTTTGATCGTCACTTATAAAGGCACGAAAACATATTTGTCTCGATCAACTTGTACGATGCACGTCACGTTATGGACATGTCTGTCTATAATGACCTTGTTGCGCGAGAACGGAAATGCGTAACTGAATTCTATGAAAGTAATACGCTTGACAATAAACAAATAGTACATAGAATTATTTTAAATTTTAAATTAATGTTTAATCATCGATTTACAAAGATTTCGAATTTGGAAATTAATTCGTTACTTGGTCCAACTAATTCAATAATTAATTAAAGAATTAAATTAATATAGAAAAAAACTCAATGGATTAAAAAATTCAAATAATGAAAAGTAAAGATACCAGAAAAGAGTTATGAGACAAATTATGTTTCAACGCTTAAGTATGTAATAAACACTAATAACAAAAAAATCTAATCATACTAAATGGTAAAAAATGATTTATAATATATTATATGTATATATACTAAAAAATTATGTCAACATTATTTTTTTTTAATGTATTAATTAAAAAGAATGATATAACATATGATGAAATTTCGTATAATTCAAGAATCAATTAAAATTCTAAAATATTTAATATGTTGATTGCTTTATATTTTATTTATTCGCTGACTAATCGAAGCAATCTCTCGAAATTATATATGTGAGTCTATAAATTTTTTTATACAAAATGCTAAAATGCTGCACAATGACAAAAATTGTCGTTTTAAGAAATAAATGAGCAGAGTTTTTACAGAATATTAATGTAAATTCATAATATTATTTGCGAATCGATTCTCAGATAAAATACAATTACTCAGTGAAAGACAAAGAAAGATGTTTTTTTAAGTATATGTCAAAGTATCTGCCAAGTTAAATCTTATTAATGAATCGTACGTCAACTCGTCAAACAGCATCTTTTAATTGAGCTCAGATTACGTTTGCAGTATGCGTAATTCGTCTTCGTAATTAGGACTTACATAAGAATGCAGCGTCGTTTGACCTCGCCATTACACTCGCATCCGCATCAAGAAAATAATTTATAATAAGCTCGCTGTGTTGTACATACTTACATACGTATAACATTGTATAGACGTAACACTTTGTGCGACTTAAACGAAACATTCAACACCTCGCCTCTCATTCAACATCTCGCGATACTTCGATTTTCAAATGCAGAATTTTTAACAAAGAAGAATATTAAGTTTGGGCCTTTTTTTCTATGTTTCCCCAAGCGACACCACTCGATTCTACTTGAATAATCATTTAATATGATAATATAATTTGTACATCTTGGAACTTTTTCATTTTAGCTGAAAAAATGCTCAAATTTAACATCCTCCTTTATATCATCTGTACAAATAAAAAAACGATTGAAAAATAAATGATAAAAATAAATAATGAGAATATGAAATCAAGTTATGAGAGACAGATTTATTTATTTTTTTATCTTACATGTATTTGTGTATCGTAGATAAAATAATAAAAAGTTTAATCCCATTTCTTTCTGATTATAATTTACACTAAGCAAAATATTTGGTTGAAAATAAATAAATTAGAAGATTAAATCAATTAGAATTCCGGTTATCTCAACTAGAATTTTAGTCGATTTAAGCAGAAAATTTTTTTGTTAACTCTACTAAAATTTTAGTTGAGATAACCGGAATCCGATTGATATAATCAGAATTTTCTGATTTGTTCATTTTCAACCAAATATTTTTTCAGTGTATAATTTACAACAAAATTAGAGTTAAACACGCTCGCTTGTGCGCCGCACAATTTCAGCGTAATGTATCATTGCGAATGCATAATAATGCGAAATAGTGTGTAATAGAGAGCACACAGGCGTGCTGTTTGTGTTTATCTCGCTTCTCATGATAAAGATGACACGCTTTAGCTTTGCGGGGAAACAAAACATTCATGCGATAAACCACGCGTTAACACCCCGCGAACTCTGGACACTTCAATGCGGGTGCTAAGCATGCGATCTATTTACGCGAAACCAATGCTTATTAAAGATGATGACTTTTACGCAATATTTTGCGAACTATTTCAGAAATTTTGTGAAAGTGTGTCAGAGATAAGTCACGTACTGATCGGAATTTTTAAAGGTGCTTCGCGAAGATTATTGCAGTATAATTGCCACTTTATTATCGTATTTACACTGCGCACGTTTATCGATAATAAATAACACGTGTCATGTAACATAATATTATTGTGATGAAATGAAATATAGGAATGAATTGTTATTCAGATCTATAACAGAAATTCTTAGGAGATAAGTTGTCATATCTTTTTTTTCATATTTTATCTTATTAGATCTTATTAGATTTATTTTACAATAATCTATCTCATTTTCTTTTTAATTTTTGTCAAAAGCTGTTAAAAATTTCAAAACATCTATTAAAATAGCTATTTTTAAAATAATCATCTACTATAATTAATTAAATTTAAAAGATTATTTAAAATTATTTAAACAGCTTTTAAAATTTATTTCAAGCCCATTAAAAATAGTCTTTTAAAAAATTATTTGAATTTTTCTCCTAATTTATAAGCATAAGTTAAATATACGGAAAAAAATGATTTTGCTAAAGTATCTAAAAAAATAGATATAGATTTGAAAATAATTATGTATATAGGAAACTCAAGTACGATGAGCAATGTTGCAATTGGCATTTTAACAATCAGCTTGAAACAATTCATATAGTTATTTTGATGGTCTAACAAAATTATTTTCAAATCTAGCTATTTTCAAATTCAGCTAAATTTTTAGATATTTCAGCAAAATAGTTTCTTGCATGTCAAACAAGTATTTTTTTCATAGATAAAAACTTGCGATGTAAAATATTTCTCTCAGCATTACATTTCCCTGGAAAATAAACAATATATTGCAACATTTCGGAAAATGATATAACTTCATTTCCCGAAATATTGCAATATATTGTTTATTTTCCAAGGAAATGTAATACTGAGAGAAATATTTTCTATATTCCTCCATTATTTTGTTGATATGTGAATTACAAAAATTTTCTTAGTATAATTAATAAGTAAATGAGGATATTATAGTTATTAATAAAATAAAAATCGTTTTTTAATTAAATAAGTACAATGCTATAAAGTTTTTCAAACGTTTCGGCTTATAAAATCTTCCTCAGCGAAATACATAACAATATTTTTAAATAACCTCTTATAAAATCAACGAACTTACAATAATATAATAATAAAAATTATCGCCTTAGGCTAATCTTACATACTTATTTTTTCATTTAGATGTTACAGATCGAAAGATCATCTAGACATCTAGTCAAAAGTCCGAATTATAAAAGTGTGTTTTACTAATCCTTGGTTGTTATCGAGAATCCAGGTTAGACAACGATTTTAATATATAAAAAATATAAATATAAAAAATATATGATCAAGATTTCCTTCAACGACTATCCTAATATATTGTTAATTTATATAGAATAGTCTATTGAATTAAAATCAATAACTGTGTCATCGTGTACAATAAAACAGCTTTTGCTTATCAAACGTTTTAAAATGGACTAGATCAAAATTTTCTTATTTAATTTAAATAAAAAATAATTTTTATTTTCAATCAAAAAATTTTGTTGTTACAATCAAAATTTGGTTAGAATAGTCAAATTTGAAAATTGATTAGAATAACTAAATTTTTATTAGAACGCAATTTTTTAATTAAAAAATAAAAAAGTTTTTGTAATTCATATCAATATAAAATCAATATCAAAATTATAATTATTCGTACAAAACATTTCAGTGTATTTTTTTATCTTCTTTTTATACAATTAATTTCGTTCAATTGCATATTTTATGCATCTTTTTTTTTACATTATTGATTTTTCGGCAAATTAATGATCATATTTAGCGATCACGCAGATATCGCACCTGATAAACACGTGAGCAATCTTAATTATATCCTATGATAATCGCCTGCACATATTTAACATGTAATGCGTGCGAACAATCTCGACAAGCGTGACAAATATGAGAAAGGGCAGCGATTACATTAAATTTACCGCGTCGCGTGCTAATTAGTTGCTCTTGTTATCGCGGTAACACATGAATTATAGGCGGAATAATAATAAATTCACATCCATTGTGATTTCGCCGAACCCTCTTGTGCAACAATGAGTAAATTTTATTTAACGGCGAACTCGCGAGCGCTGTATTATTCAGATAATTACAAAACTTTTTAGTAATCAATTTTCAGATACGCGGAGAAAAATGTCTGGTTGGATTAATAAGAATTCTGATTGAAAATAGACAAATCAGAATTTTCTGATTAAATCTACTAGAATATTAATCAGAATTCTGATGTAATCAGATTTTTAATTTTTTTTTTATTTGTCCATTTTCAATCAGACATTTTTCTCAGTGTATGATAACAATTTATCAAATGAGTTAATGAGTTTACGATTTTGGATGTTATGATTATGTAACGCAAGTTATCAATTTTTGGAAAAAAATTATCGGAATGAAATAATTCAGAATATCTTATCGGATAATTAAATGTTTGAGAGCTGCACTAAGAAAAATGTCTGATTAAACTAATTGAATTCTGATTAAAAATGCACGAAACAGACTTTTCTGGTTAACTCTATTAGAATTTTAGTTGAGACAATCGAATTCTGATTAATATAATCAAAATCTTTTGGTTCACCCATTTTCAAAAAGACATTTCTTTCAGTACATACACTTTTAAATCTTTCATTCAAGACTTTCTACTATCAAAAAACAATTTGTGGAAATGTATTATTCAAATTGCCATGAAAAACAGAATAAAATGTTCAATGGAAAAAAGATAAATAGACACTCTCACAAAAAAAGAAAAAGAAGACATTGCGACAATTCGCAAAAAATAATTCTTGTTGAAATGTTCGAGTATTATGTATTACTATTATGATTTAAATAAAGAAAAAATTAAAGAAAAGAGAAAAAGTATGATACTTAGAATTACGAAGAATTGACAAAAGAGAAAAAAAAAGAAATTTATAATTTGTCAATTTTTGAAAAGTGTCAAAGAGAAGAATAGGGAGAAGAAAAAAAAATGAAATCTGAAACAGATAAGACGTTTGATTTCGTTAATTTCGAAAAGTCGAAGCTTTGAAAGATTTTAGGTCTGTTTCTTATAATGCTGCATTACTTGAATTGGTACACACAATGTACAATATATTTGTTTCACTTCAATTTATTGCCGGTTCAGAGAATAGCAATAAAAAATAGAAGAACAAGACCTATTGATTTAGAGAAGATTTAGAGTTATTTTCAAAAACTCAAATTCTTTCAAAGCTTAATGAATCTTCGAAGCTCAAAACTAACGGTCCTAATTCAAAGTAGCAGCAATAAAAGAATAAAAGAAAATTAAAAGAAGTAAAAGAAGAAAACAAAACATTAAATAATATTAAAATGAACAAAATAAAAAAATTTTAACAATATTAAAAATATAATATTAATATTGTTTAATATTTAAAAACATTAACATTTTTTTAACATTTAATATTTATATTTATATTTATATTAATATTTATATTAATAATTTAAATTTTTATTGTAAAGAAAGCTGCTTCTAGGTTTTCTTTAATACTCTTGTTAACAGAAATCAGCAAGAAGATTTCACGAAGAAAAATATCATGATAGACTAACTGGGATAAATCCAATTAACTTTATACGCGCTCTATTCACAAAGACTCTTCCGAAATCGTCGCGCGTCGCGGATGGAAATTATTTCATACACAGATAGTTATCAAAGGAGCAATGAGAGATAACTCAATCCCTTGAATTAAATAATACTTTGTTGTTTAACTTGTGCGTCAAAATGTAAATCAATCTTCTCTATTGTTAATTTCAAAGTAAACAATGTCCATATTAATTACGTATGCACTTAGTAGATAATAAACTAAATTTTAATCAATTCTAAATTTCTTGAATACTCTAAATTTCTTGAATTAAATAAATTTAACTCTATTTTTCTTGAGTTAAATTACTTCACTCCATTCTTTTAGTTAAATAAACGTCACATTGAGCAGAGAGTGGCGACCTATAGAAATGATTAAAAATAACTCTAGCTAGAATTCATTATCTATGAATTTAATAATAATGCATAATTAAGCAAAAAGAGGAAGAGGGAAATAAGAGTTCACTCACCCAGGGGTAGATCGCAGAGCAAGCAGCACGCGGCGATAGCACCCGCGGACGCGCCGCTTATCTTGTTCAACAATAAATGTGGCGCGTACTTTTTGAAGCAAACCGCCACACCAACATGATAGATGCCGAGGAAACCGCAGCCAGCAAACGACAGATTCATGTTGTCCTATCGTTTTGATCTATTAACGCGATGGTAACACCTTCCGGATTATTTTCCAAGTCGTATCTTCCTTCCTTTCCGGTTCGCTCCAGAAACGTGTCAAGTGTTCTTTCACGATGAATAACTGCGCAGTTTACAATGTTTTGCCTTAATCGCGAAAAAAAAAATCGCAACTAACCACGGGATTCCGTCACTCCCGTGCGCAAGCTATGTATGCGTGTGTATATGTGTTTGATGTGTACAGAGGAGAAAAGCGCGGAATATATACGTTTTCTTTCTTCAGAATTCTTGATTCTCGTGTATAAAATATATCGACTTTCAAGTGCGCGAAACACGTCTTACGACGGTCGATCGTGTACTGTCATCGTGTGAGCAACAGCTGTTCGTTTCGGATTAAGTATACCAAGCGCACTGACGAGGAACAGAGAGAATGGGGATAAGGAGAGAAGGAAAGACGTATATACACATCATAACTATTACAAGATACCGGCTACACAGCGATAATACCCAGCGATAATACGCAGTAACGTGAGAGGCCACACGTGACGTAACGTCATACGATTGGTGTACACCGAGTGGTGTGGTTCACTGATCACGCCTATCATACGCTCGCCGGCGTTCGCAAAGGCATTGTGAATTCGCATTTTGTTTATCAAGCAGGTCCCACAATCAATTCAAAACAATCGGTGCCGACGAATCATCGAAAAGTATTATTAAAGACTGACAATTCTATGAAAAACAATATAATATATTATATACCGTATATGTGATAATACAAACTATAGAAATCAAAGCTTTAAACAGTCTAGCTGGATCTTAATGCTTGTATGTGTATTCTTATGTGAATATATATACTATATGTAGTCTCCAGAAACGCGCGCCGAAATGATTTTGAAACACTAAAGCCTATTCTACAATGTGCTTTTAGTTTCTTGTTTCTTGTTTTTTACTATTACTTGTTTTATACCTCCTGTTTTCTTACTTCTTATCCGGTTTTATATTTTATGTCGTCCGAGATAAAAATTAACAAACTTCAAAAAAAACAAGAAAAACGTAGCAAGAAATATAATTGTCTATAAAACGGTTGCAAAAAAGACAAAAGCAAAAGATAAAAAGCAAGAAAACAGAAAACAAAAAGCGCA
>Ga0157364_1007126_pt1 | contig 11558 bp, 14 predicted proteins | sample AttsexASBM2_FD_111476 | JGI IMG/M metagenome (GOLD analysis project Ga0157364, IMG submission 111476) | Fungus gardens microbial communities from leaf cutter ant in Ribeirão Preto, State of São Paulo, Brazil - Atta sexdens ASBM2 | ecosystem: Host-associated > Fungi > Mycelium > Unclassified ...
AAAGTTAGCACATAGACAAAGGAAGTTGTCTTTTTTCTTGACAAATAATATAAGTGCTTTGTGAGAAGAAGAGATGAAGTATATGAATCCAGTGTTTAGGTTTTTGTAGATAAATTCTTTGAGTGCTTCTTATACTGTGATTGAGAGTAAGTAGATAGTTCTAACAGGTAGTTTTTCTCTATTTCCCAGTTTGATCTATAAGTCATATAAGTAGTAGGGGGCCAGAATTACAACTTTGGTCTTACTAAAGATGTCCATGAATTCATAGTACTCAGATGGAACAGCAGATAGATTGACTGAGTTGCTAGTAATTCTTACTACTCTTCTGGTAAGATTAGTGGAGCAAAGTGCAAGGTAGAAAGTGGTTGAGCCTATCATGTCAGAGTTAAAGATAGTAGACTCTATTTATTTTCTTATTTTTAGACTTAAGATTAGGGGTTAGTAAAATATCACAGTCATAGTCACATAATTATATATTACATAGAAGAATATAAAAGATTTTAGAATAATGATATCATATCACATACTAATAATATGTAGTATATATACTCTTTAGAGTAGGCTAGATTTAGTATAACATAAACTATTAGCCTAGTATATATAAGATAGATACTTTAAGATTTGAATCATAATAATATTGTTCAATGATCTATCAAAACAATAGGTGAAGCCAGAGTCAACTAGGGTATAAAAGGTTAGGTTTTGGATATGATTAGGTTTGCAAACTAAAAGCAATAAAGTAAGTGTTAGAATAAGCAAGTTCAGATTGGAAAGAACAGCAGTATTGAGACAAATCAGACTTATAGTTACATAGACAAGATTAATATAGCTTACAATTTGTACAGATTCTGTGGAGCTGCATTCTAGTTTTCTGACTGTATAGTTGGGATAGCTTCTAGCACAGAGAAGGTTATTTCCATACATCTGGCCTGGAACCTTGTATTGCTTGAGGGGTGATGAGGACAGACTTCAACTCAGTAAATTTCCTCCATAATATATATATAAATTGTTATCAAAGTGTCTCTTTTGCTCTTTGAGTATTAGTTTTCTATCACTAACCAACCTCTTAGAGATGTTGATTTAGAGAGTTTGTAAGCCTTTCACTTAGGCCTAAGTTTTATTCATATTAGAAGCACAGATGCTCATGGTAGAAAAACAGAAGAGAAATTACAGGTATTGTATACAGCTTAAAGAGGTCTAGAGCATAGGAAAGCAGATAAGCAGATAAGTATAGATACTAGAAAAGATTATAGTGTTATACCAGTTTTTCATGAAAACAAGTACTCTCATAAGATTTTTAAGTATTTAAAACTCCTTTGAAAGCATTAGCAAGAAGATTTTACACTCTTAAATAATGCCTTAGGTCCTCTCAAGAGATAGTGTGGTAGCCATTAATCAAACCAGATCTCAGAAAGAAAGAGTCTTTAAGAATAAGAAATGCCACTTGTGAGTAACTAGCTATGAAGTATATGTACTTGTAAGAGCATGTTACAGGGTTAAAAACATTCAGACAGTTGAATAAGACAGTGACATATTAGATCAGAAGCTGATAGAGTTCAGAATGCTAGAGCAAGTAAGAACAACTATGGAAACAGTAAAGAAGAAATGAAATGTGCTTTTATGAGTAAGAATTGATTATTAGATTGATGTTGGGTGGCAAATGAAAAGATAATTATGTGCTTGCAAGACCTCAAAAAAATTCATTATGTTTTTGGTTTCTATTCTCTAAATCTATTTTTTGTATTTTTATAAGCCATAAGTGAAGGGAAGGAGAAGGAGGACCTCCATCCAAATATTCCCACTCAAGAGCAGTTTTAACCTCTATTTTATCAAGCATTACTAGTACCTATTATCACTTTCAGATAAGTTTCAGAGAGTTCTAACATTTTGAAAAGAGCTGGCAAGGTGATTATTAGTTGGTATCTTCAGTCATAATGTTTGACTTGAGAGATACATTTGTAGTACATTATCTAAAATAAATAGTGTTATTGGAAACTCTGAATAAGCTTTGTAATCTATTCACTAGATTTTCCAAAGAAACTTGTTATACAGTGTAAGGTTCACTATTTAGAAGTGTATTAGCAAGAGAAAGTATTTGTAAGTAAAAGTAACTGTTACTTGTATATTTCTCTTAATATCCTTTCTATCTTCATTCTTTTGCATTCATGAGAGCTCTTTTAATGGTTATATATGTTCTAATTCTATTTTATATTATTGTTTCTATACTTTCCCTTGATTTCTAAAACTAACATTATCCTCTTTGAATTATTTAGTATGCAATTAAGAGCTAGTGCTACATAGTTCTTATTGTACCCTAGCATAACCTCTTTTCTACTTGACCTCTGTCAACAGAACATATATCAGCTGAAAAACACAAAAGAGCAAGGTCTCTTACAAATAGGTGATACCATATAGCATAGCAACAGTATGTTGGCCTTATGGAAAGTATATAGATATTAGGGTAGGTTAGTTATAGTATATATACAGATTATAGTCTATAGTATAAAATAGACTATCTTTACTAGAAATTCTATTAAGTTCTCTTGTGTTACTCAATATAAGGGTATGCTTTTATATTAACTCTAAAACCTAAGTTAATAACAGTGGGTACAACATATATGTTGAGACTAAGATTGTCATTTAAAATCATATCACCTATCTGTAGATAAGTTTCCAAGCTTGATTCACAATCTGAATACTTATCCAATCTCACAGATTTCTACATTCATTTCCTAAATAAGTTTCCATACTTAATTTAACTCTCTTCTTATGTGACTGATTACAGAAAGCTACTCAAAGCAAGTTCCACTCTCATAGACTCTCTACACTCTCCTGACAGTATCTTAACAGTATTTCCAGACTCAAACACTACTGTCACTTTTTCCATCTAGCCTCTATTCTAGTTTATCCTCATAGTCTTCTCTAAAAGAGCATACAGAGATTCCAACTTGAGATCCCCTTTCACAGCCATGCTATGGCTAGATAGACAACTTACTAATATTATAGCAAATCTGTCTCATTGCTCAAAACTAACTACTTCTGCTCAGTCAACAGTGCATACTTTTTCAGAAGATATTGGCATATCTCTACTCACTGCTCAAGACTCTAGTATCATTCCAGTGGATAATAATCTGAACTAAGAAAATACTCCAGCCCCAGAAGATCAGGATCTTCTATCACCTACTCTTTCTTCTACTGTTGATCAGAAAAGACCCTAATATTAGTTAATAGATCCATTGGCTAAGGCTCTCAATTGGCTTATAGATAACCTAAATAATAAGACACCCACACTATCTTCTACTTCTGGAGTCTATCTTTTAGATATTTTCAGTAGTACAGATCCAGATAAATTAAACAATTTCTCATTCCAGTGCTACCTATATTTTCATACCAACATAGCAAAATTCATATCTAATATTATAAAGATCAACTTTTTAATAACTTATCTTACCAGTAAAGCACAAAACTAGTTCAAGATAGAACTTAACCAGAAAAAACAAGAGATATTCCATAACCAGCTCCAAGACTCTATTATTATCTTGGTTTCTCTGATCTAGCTGGAAAAGTAGTAATTCTGCTGAATAATCTCTAGATGAAGTCTAGTAATAAAATTTCTATCTAAAATATAGAATTCATGAGGTACACCTCACAACTCAGATAAGATAACAGTATTCTTTATCACTACTACTACCAGAGTTTTCTGAATAGGATTCAAGATCCTATCTCAATCTAGAAACAAGAAAAATATTTCTTATTCCAAACTATATACTCACTAACATTGACTAATAACAACTAGTACTGGAAATGCAATTTAGAATGTATACATGCCTGGACTACCAAGAAAGATGTTATTGAGGCTTATACCCAGAAGCAATAATACTTGACTTCTAGAAGCTCCTCCACTTCTGTCACACCTGTTCAATCTAGAACCTGCCTACAAACTCTCCTCAACAACCCTCCAAAACCCTTGCTCCATCTTCAAGAAGTTCTGGTCCTTAGAAAGACCTCAATCTTAAGCTCAGCAACAATGGTAAGTTGATAAGTAAAGAAAAGACATACAGATAACAACCTGTATCTCTACTATAAACTCAGTAGCTATAAGATTGATGACTATAACAAATACCAAACTCTTCTATTCTGTCACAAACTTCATTCAGCTTGCATCTCCACAACCAGTAGACTGATTTTCACAAACTAAGTTGTGCTGTAAAGCCCCAAATAATAGCTATCTGCACATATGTGGAATGTACAAAAGCAACAATAAACAACCAAGATATCAGGTCATCAGTAACTGTAAAATCTTTGTTTGCTAATATCTCATGAACAACTAGACATATTTGCACAATCAAATTTGCATTGGAAAATACTCATCAAACCATTTTCAATGATATATGGTATATTGTATAACAATAAGTATTCATAGAGATACAAGCATATTGATATAGTAACATAATTAGTTACCTTCTAAAATTAGCCTGACAGCTGCTATGACAGATGACAGCTCCTATCAGGTATGAGTTTTGATTATGTGATGGAAATAGCTTGCACACAGATCATCACTATTTTGTATATATATCTCTATGTCTGAGGATTAGACCACAGATTTAACAACATCAATTATTATCAATCTTCATCATTTATTATTGACATCTGTATTGATCTTAATCATCATTGTCATCATTATTGAACTTCTAAATCACTTCTAAATCTCTGAGAGTACACCCAAGATTCAGATATCATAAATAAGTAAGTAGTTTATTTTGTAATACTATATATCCTTTAGAGTAGGCTATGTTTAGTATAGTATGAACTATTAGCCAAGTATGTTACAACCTAAAGACCTTAGTGCTAGTAAATAAGAAGAATCTTGTATAGGGTTTACACAAGAGAACTTGATAGAGAACTCTTTACAGGATTGTTTACCTTATATACTAAAGGTGCCTAGTCTGTGCTAAGTACTTCTAGCCTACCCTAAACTGCCATGTGTACACCTCAAGGCCAACATGTGTTGTATATATTGTACGATGTTATCTTTTTCCACCTTCTTCTTGTGTTTGCATGTCTAATCCTAACCCTAAGTTCTAAAAATAGAAAAATATAAAATAAATATAAAATAAAAATAAAAATGAGAAAGAAAATGAAGAGAAACTAAGTCTACTTCTCTCAATCTTGACAAAGTATATATAAAGTAGATATTTTGTAACTAAAACTCCATTGAGTTAATCTAATACAAGATTCTTTTGTTAACTTAACTCTTAGTCTTTAATTGTAACATACATGATCACATGACATATAAAAAGTTCTAGAAAAATAATATCAGACTTACAAAGTTTAAACTCAAGTTTCTTTTAACTTTTCTTTTATCTTCTATTCTAAAAACTAAGATTAGGGTTTTAGTGTGATATCATTGTCACACTGTCACAAGTCATAGTCACAGTAATGGTCATAGGTCACAAGATAGCAATTTTTATAACTCTTAATCATTTATAGTTGTTTACAGTTCATTAAGTAACTCCTAAGTTATCAGATTAATTTCTAAGACTACTAGAACCCATCAAGAAATAATTTATATTGATGTCATATACTCTGTTAGCAACCAGGTGTCATAAAAATGATTGTGAATAATTGAGTATGAATATTTATATAGAGACAATGAATAGAATAAATTTCTTCATAAATATTTAGATCTGGAATTTATTATAGAGTACTTATATAGTCTTGTGCTAAATCCTAGAGATTGCTTGTATACATTCATAGTATCTATAATATCACTGTGCTACTTATAATCTACTTTTTGTTAGATTATGAGCCCTAATAATGAGTTAATATCTGAAACACTTTAATTTCCAAAGTTAAATGGTAGAAACTATATGAAAGCTACCCTTCAAGTCTGAAAACTCTGGTTATTAGTTGATGGCTTGAAAAAATATCCCTTTATACCCACTTTCAAACCTCCTTTCACCTTTGAGAGCCTCTCTTACTCAATGTTTTCAGTTGAGTATAAATATTAGTTAAAGTTAAGAGAGAACTATCTTAATTGATTGTGATTTGAGAGTATTACTATAAGCTTAATGAAAGATACTATTGAGTTTGGACAGTGTGAATACATTACAAATATTATAACTTCAAAGAAAATATGGGATTATTTCCACAATATCCACATCATCCAGTACTAGAGCATCAATGTTCACTACTATTACCAAGAGCTCTACATAAAGAAATGGGATGAATATACCACTATATTGAACTATATTGGGTCCTTTCTGAATCTTTACCATCATATCATTGAGGCTGGTTAGAAACTCAAAGATATTTATCTGATTCATACCATACTCCTCTCTTTCCCTCATTTGACTATCTGAAATATTGTCAAACAAAATTTACTAGATAAGAGAAAAACTCTTACACTTGACATAGTGACCATAGAGCTTATTACTGTTACTGCAGAGTGAGATTGTCAGGCTGAGAAAACAGAGAAGAAAGCCAAGGCTGAACAGCTAGCTTTATTTGCAAAATCAGAATCCTTGAATACAGAAAGCTTTAGTAGAGGAAATAAGAAAAGATTAAAGAAGGGCAAAAAAAAACTGAAACCTACAGATAAATACTATGCTTACTATTAGAAGGGATACTAGAGTAATAACTGTCCAAATACATCGAATGAGAGGAAAATCTCAGAAGATGTCATGGTACACTTGAATCCTTATATTTTATTTTGATTTTCTTTGATTTGATTTCTCTTTTTCTTTTATTTTATTTTTCTTTTATTTCTTGGACAATAAAGAGGCATGTGACCATGATTACATGACATGTCACATAACATCATGTCATAGGCCTAGAATCTAAGAGAAGAAGCTAGAAGAAATGTCAAGATGTATGTCAATAGCATGTTTACCTCATAGTCTACACATTGTGTACTTATGGCAGATATATGGACATTAGAGTAGAGTTATTTATTGTTAGCATAGACTGTATATACTAGTATATATAGTGTAGGAATATATTGGAAACTTCTTGTCAAGTTCTTTTATAATCCCCATGAAATACTTCATTCCTAAGTTTACTTAAATGATCTATTAGTTGTCTTGACTAGTGGTTGCTACAACAGTGGAACTTAACTACTTTCCAAGGACTCTCTATTTATTCTCAACTGAGAGACAGCACTATCTCTTAGTCAAGAATATATAGCTAGGCCCTATGCTTAAGAGATATACTAGCCAGATAGGGAAAGCTTGGTTGTTCCTTTGCACTATAGCTCACTAGCATATATTGAATGTAATACCTTTCATGAACATGATAGATAGTTTTTTCATAGTAGAAACTTTGTGCTGCTAGTCTCTTTGTAATCAGTACACATAGAGGAATGATGTTATTTAGTAAGGAAATGTCTAGCTTAGAAATTCCCTTCTTAGGGATATTAAAGAAGAATACCAGCTAGCACTTACAGAGAAACACTTTTGAAGATATTGTTTTCCATTGTCAGACACCATGGCAATGAGCAGTGTTAATCAGAATATTATTGATATTAGTTAAGTGAATATGGAGGGATTAATCAGAGATGTGGGAGAAGAGAAAGTGACAAGATTATTGAAACAAGTGATAGAGAGCAATGTAATGCTACTAAAATTACAAAAACAATTATTAGAGTTACAAGTAGCAGAAGATCAGAAAATGAGGAGAAAATAGAAAAAAGAGTAGAGGAAAAGAGAATACAAGGAAAAATAGGAGGAAGAAGAACAAAGAAGAAGAAAAGAAAGAAAAGAGAAAGAAAAGAGAAAGAGAATAGATGAAAAGTGGAGAAAAGTAGAAGAAATGAGAATAAGAAAAGAGAAACAAGTAGAGAAGAAGTAGAAACAACAAGAGGCATGGAAAAGAAGAAGGAAGGTGAATAGAGAAAGAGTAATGATGGAGATGAGGTGTTTTATTTGTGGAGGATTTGGACATATGGCCTATAATTGTAGAAATAGAAGAGAAGAGAGACCAACACAAATGCTCTCAAAAAAATTTGAAGTATTAACAAGTATAATGATGAATATAGGAATACCTAGTGGAGGAGAAGTAAGAAAGGATAGAAAGATGATTTTAAAAGAGGAAAGATTGAAAGAAGGCAGAAAGGAAAGATAAGTAGAAGTAAGGAAGATGGAAAGAAAAAAATTGTTGAAAAAGGTAACAGTGAAGATAGGGTTGAAACAGAAGGATGACAAAGAAGGAATTATTGTGGAAGTGTTATTAGACAGTGGAGAAACAGGATTAGTGATGAGCTAAGGGTTTGTGAGGAAGAACAAGTTGGAGAGGCTAATATATATATAAGAATTGTAGATGGTCCCTTTAACTATGAAGGACCAATTGAGTATATAGTAGAAGTAGAATTATTTTTCAATGAAAAACAGAGATAGATGTGATAGGTAGACAGAAATAGAGTGTGATAATAGGAATGCTATAGCTGGTATGCCACAATTCAGAAATTGATTGGAAGATTGGGAAGGTAAAAATGATGAGATGTCTAGAGAAATGTGGGAAGAAATGGAAGACAAAGCAGACAAAGCCAGGATGGCAGAAGCAGAAGGAGAAAGAGCAAAAGAAAGAGAAATTGCAGAAAGAAAAGAAGAAAGAATCTAGAAAACTGACAGTTGAGGAAGAAATAGAGATAGCAAGAATGATAGAGGAAAAACAGAAAGAGAAGAAAGACTTGATAGAGATTAGAATGGTAATGAAGATGGTTCCTAAAAGGTTCCATAAGTATTTACAGGTGTTTGAAAAGTAGAAGTCAGAGAGGATACCAATGAGGAAGACATAAGATCATACTATAGATTTCAGAGAAGGCTTTGTTCCAAAAAAGAATATATCTGTTGTCAAGAATAGAAAGAAAGGAAGTATAGGAATTTGTGAAGAACCAGTTAAGAAAGGGATATATTCAATTATCAAAGTCACCACAGACATCACTAGTGTTCTTTGTACCAAAGAAAGATGAGAAGAAGAGGATGGTGCAGGATTATAGATATCTGAACAGTTGGATGATCAAAAACAACTATTCATTGTCACTGATCTCAGATTTGATAGATAACATAGGAAAAAAGAAGATGTTTACAAAGATGGATCTTAGATGGGAGTACAATAATATAAGGATCAAGAAAGGAGACAAGTGAAAGGCAGTATTCTCAACACTAGAGAATGTCTTTGAGCCAACAGTAATGTTTTTTGGACTTACAAACTCACAAGTGACTTTCCAGACAATGATAAATAACTTGCTTAGGGATATGATAAAAGCAGGAGATATAGTGGTATTTATTGATGATGTGATGGTAAAAACAGAGACAAAGGAGAGACATGACAATATTGTGGAAGAAGTATTTGAGGAGAATGGCAGAGAATGATTTGTTTGTGAAACTAGAGAAATATATGTGGAAAGTTAGAGAGGTTGGATTTTTGGGAGTTGTAATAGGACCAAACAGAGTAATATTACAATGGAAAAAGAGAAGGTTTAAGGAGTAGTGGATTGGCTAGTACCAAGAAGGATCAAAGATATGCAGAAGTTTTTGGGGTTAGCAAACTATTATAGACAGTTTGTCAAAGATTTTACAAGAGTAGCAAAACTTCATGAAATAACAAGGAAAGATATAAAGTGGAATTGAGAAGAAAGGCAGCAGAAAATGTTTGAAGAGTTGAAGGAAAGATTTACAATAGAGCTAGTCTTGGTAATACCAGACTTGGATGAAGAGATGAGAGTAGAGGCAGATGTATTAGACTTTGCTATGGTAGGAGTGTTGTCAATGAAGTGTGAGAATGAGAAGTGGAGGCCAGTAGCTTATATTTTAAAGTCATTGAATAAAACTATGAAATTCACAATAAAGAGATGTTGGCAATCATTATGTATTTACAGGTATAGAGGTATTTCTTAGAAGGTGCCAAAAGTCAGTTTGAAATATGAACCAACTACAAAAACTTGGAGTATTTTATGAAGTAGTGAAAGTAGTAGAAGAGATGAAAAAGGTGGGGGTAAAGGGAGCATCCTCCCAATTAGGATCATTGTCCACAGGGACAATACTTGGGCTAGGAACAGGCGAAACTGTTTGGCCAGGTTGGATTGTACTAGAGGGAGACCTCAGAGATGAACGGCCTCACTGATGGAGTCATCTTGAATGTCATGGCACGTTTAGTGGATAAGCCATCAGTTCACTGAAATGTGAGATCGTGTTGAAGGATGTCCCCAGCAGTGGGACTGGAGTTGAAGAATTACGGTGAGAGGAAGCCATTTGGACTTTGAAGTATGAAGTAAAATGGATTGCAGATGGAACTGCAACAGAGGATTTAGCAGACGGAACTGCTCAGAAGTGACAGCAGACTTGGAGTTTATTAAGAATTGCTGAGTGGCAAATTAAGGATGAATTAGTATTAAAAGAGGAGAAGGTGTATGTTCCAAAGGATGAAAGTTTGAGGTTGGAGATTATTTGGCTATATCATAATACACCAATAGCAGAATATGAAGGATAGTAGAAGACAGTAGAATTGGTCACTAGCAATTATTGGTGGCCAGGAGTTATGAAGGAGATAAAACAATATGTAGAGGGATGTGATTAGTGTCAGAGGATGAAAAATAGAGTAGAGATGCCAGCAGGAAAATTGAGACTAAATATAGTGCCAAAAAGACAGTGGCAATATATATCAGTGGACTTTAATACAAAGTTATCAGTATCTAGAGGTCATGACTCAGTTTTGATAGTATGTAATAGTGTTGGTTGAACTGACTCCAACTGGGCATAGGATTCAGATGATTACAAATTGGTAGGAGGTTTTGTCTTTGATGTTGCAGGTGGATCAATTTCTTGGTTGTCAAAGAAACAGTCTACAGTCACAACATCATCAGTTGAAGCAGAATATATTGCTTCAGCAAATACTACAAAGAAGGCAGTATGGCTTCATACACTGCTCCAGGAGCTGGATTACTTACAGACAGTGGCCATAGTCATTCATGCAGACAATCAGGCATGTATTGCATTAGCTAACAATCCAGTTTCATACTTTTGTGCCAAACACATTGATATATGGCATCACTTTATATGCAATCATGTCAAGCAGGGAGAGGCTAAGCTTCATTATGTTCCTACCAAGGACATGTTGGCAGACATATTCACCAAAGCACTTCCCTGTGAAGCCTTTGAAAAGTTCCATGCTCAACTGGGTGTACTGAATTGTTTCTGACATCATTCTGAGTGGGAGTGTCATAGAAATGATTGTGAGTAATTGAGTATGGACATTTATATAGAGACAATTAATAGGATAAATTCCTTCATAAATATTTGGGCCTAGAATTTATTGTAGAGCACTTATATGGAGTCTTGTCTGCTCCTAGAACCTCAGTGTCCTGTGCTGAATCCTAGGGATCGCTCGCGTACATTCGTCGTGTCTACAACATCACTGCGCTACTTATAATCTACTTCTCGTTAGGACCTCTTATTCATAACCTACGCCTCATTCAGCAATTCTAACACTTTCTCAACGCTGAAACAAGTCTCCAACTTCTCTACTCTCCAACTTCCCTTTGGAAGTTCAACTTTTATTGG
>Ga0157364_1007128_pt1 | contig 11557 bp, 9 predicted proteins | sample AttsexASBM2_FD_111476 | JGI IMG/M metagenome (GOLD analysis project Ga0157364, IMG submission 111476) | Fungus gardens microbial communities from leaf cutter ant in Ribeirão Preto, State of São Paulo, Brazil - Atta sexdens ASBM2 | ecosystem: Host-associated > Fungi > Mycelium > Unclassified ...
AAGCCTGTCAATCATTTATAACTATCGATAATGCATCTTTGATAGGTAAGTGATTAAGAATATTCTTAGCCCTTTTCTTATCATTAATCCCGCAACGCAACATCCGTAATTACATTAACCAAATTAATGCTGGACGAATAAAATGAAAAAAAATACATTAGCTTTAATTATGCTAAGCGCAATCAGCCTATTTACGGTAAATAGTGGTATGGCAGCAACTGCATCAGGGAAGCTACAGGTAAAAGTTAATGTTGTAAGTTCTTGTCTAGTCAATACCAGTGCTGTAAATGGCAAGGCTACCGATGCAGTCCTTGATTTTGGGACAGTTTCAGATCTGACTAATGTAGCCATGGCCTCCACCCCGACCGGTACGCAAGGCATCACGGTATTATGTAACCCTGGAACGCCTTGGTATTTGAATTTTGATGGTGGACTTAATGCAGCTGATACTCACCAACGTAAAATGAGCGATGGGAAAGGGCATACCATTGATTACAATCTTTACTCTGACTCTGGTAATACTCTTATTCCAATCAATACTAGTACTGACGATAAAACGAATATTGGCTTTAGTGATACTGGAACTGGTCAACCACAAACAAAAATAGTGTATGGCAAGATCCCTTCGAGTACGGTTCTTCCACCAGCGGGTAGTTATTCAGACACTGTAACGATAAATGTAGTTTATTAAAATATAATAAAAGTCTGCTCGGAGATTGTGATGAAAAAGTGCCTAATTAGCTTCAGTTTACTTACCTACCTACTGACCCAAGCGGCAACTGCAGGGGCGCTTCGTTTGTCGCCGGTTAATTTAGCGATCGATGACGAGCAGACCGCAACAACTCTGACGGTTTTTAATCAAGGGGCTGATGCTGAAAACATTCAAATCCGTGCGTTTTCATGGACGCAAAACACTCAAGGAAAAGATCAACTCTCTCTGACCAATGATATCGTGGTGAGTCCATCGGTTATCACCGTCGCACCTAATGGCTCTTTTAATGTACGGATTGTTCGTCAAACAACTGGAAAGGTGAGTCACGAACAGGCCTACCGAATTGTCGTCGATGAATTACCCAAGCCAAATGATAGTCGAGTCAATAATGGTAATATTAATATGCTAGTACGCACTATATTACCTCTTTTTATTGGAAACGATAACTTACTGCAGACCCAAGATTTAAAAGTGGTTGATAACACAGGAATATGCCAATTACAGGTAAAGAATACGGGGCAACGCCATATACTTCTTAGCCAAGTATCAATCACCGATAGCTCAACCCAACGTCAATACCCGATGGCTATTAATCCTACCAATGGCTATTTATTGCCGACAATAACTAAAAATTACCCAATCATTGGGTTATCAAGATGTGGCGCCAATAATCAGCTGCATATTAATTCGACAATTAATGGTAAGAAAATCACAATTTAACTACCGTGAAAAAATATCGCTATTTTGTTTTAATCGCTTTGATTAAGACCGGACACGTTTGTGCCGAATCACTCTATGATATCCCTGCTGCGTCGGGTCGTGTTGAGAGTAATAAACCGCTTTTCTTAATGACATCAGTCAACCAGGGTGGGTTAAACGATCTGATCGCCTGCCAATTAAACGCTGCTGGACATATCGAAATCAAAAATAGAGACCTAAAAAAACTACGGATCGAACTTCCAGATTTCCAAGATGATCAGTGGGTGGATTTACATAGCGTTACACAGCTTAGCTATCAGTACGATGCACCTAATCAAAACCTATTTATCACTACTGCCAGTAATAACTTATCAACTTATACCTTAAATGCGAATCCTAGCAACACAGAAGCATTAGGTGAATTCAGCCCTGCTCTTAATGCCGCGGTGATTAATTATTCTGTTTTTAACACTACCACCAATAGAGATGGCGCCATTAGTGGCGCTATGGATTTTCTTTATACTAGTGGCTATGGAAGTTTTTATTCTAATTCACTGTACAATTATCACTATAAAGGCAGTAGTGATGTTCAACATTTTACTCGGCTGGATACTGGCTGGCAGTATATTGATAATGATAAAGTGCGTAGTTACGTCATTGGTGACTACATTTCGAACACTACGGAATGGTCGAATAGCCTACGCTTAACCGGTATACAGATCGCCAGTGCCTACAGTAAACGCTCAGACATTATAACTACCGCTTTACCCCAGTTTTCCGGTAGTGCTGCCTTGCCTTCATCACTTGACTTATATGTTGATCAACAAAAAATTTACTCGTCCAACGTCCCCTCGGGCCCTTTTGATATTAAATCCCTGCCTTATATCAATGGCTCAGATGTCAGTTTAGTCACCACCGACAGTAATGGTCGCCAGATAACCACTCAAGCCAAATATTATTATTCTCCGAAAATATTACAAAAGGGTATCAGTGAATATTCCTTGGATATCGGGATACCTCGTTATGAGTTTGGCCGACGTTCAAATAATTACGATAATGATGCGGTATTTACCGCCGCTAGCCTGCGTTACGGTTTAACCAATAGTTTTACTACCAGCACACATATTGAAAATAGTAGCGATGGATTGAATAATATTGGGCTAGGTATAGCAAAAAATTTATGGGGCCGAGGGGTTATCAACATAGATGTTGCTGCCAGCGAATATAATCGGCATAAAGGTGCTCTCAGCTTGATCGGTATTGAAGGGCGATTATCGGAACGAATGGCTTTCAACGCTAGTTATCAAAGCACTTATCAAGACTATTACGATCTTGCGCGGGTCTCGCAAAGACGTTACCAAGCATCGATCTCATCAAATTCAACTGCAAATACTGTTAGCCCTTATGCGTCGACAATTGCGAGGGCGGGCCTAAACTATCATCTTTTCTCCCAACTCAATATTTCAACAAATTATAATAATATTGTGTACCGCGATGATATCTATCGAACGCTCTCGTTAAATCTTAACGGTACCATTAGCAGTCGCAGCAGTTTCTATTTTACTCTCGATAAAAATCTTCGTAATAGTCACGATTATGGTGCATATCTCACCTTCCAATATCGACCAAATCTCAATATTGATTTGACCTCAAGTTATAACAATAGTGCAGGGCACGGAAGTTTCCGACAACAATTCGACAAACTTAATTCATCAACCAACGATGCTATTAACTATGGTGGTTATTACGAAACGGCTAAACAAAACCATAGCTATGGCGGTTATGCCAGTACAAGTACTCGCTACAATGACTTATCATTTGACTACTCTCGTGCCTTGCAGAATTACCAAGCCGATGGTTCCGCAACAGGCTCGGTTGTCGTTGCGGCTAATTCAGTGTTCTTTGCTCGGCGTGTTAATAATGGTTTCACTATTATAAAAAATGCCGGTCCCGGGAGTCATATTATTAATGGCGGTGTTGACCTTGGTGCTACGAATAGTGAGGGGACCCTGTTAGTCTCTGATGTAATCCCCTATGTTAAAAGCAATTTTTACATAGACCCGACTCATTTACCCCTTGATTGGCAACCGGTTACGACGAGCCAAAGCATCACTACCAGTTATAACCAAGGTGCATTGATTGATTTTAAGGTGAGAAAAGTCATATCTGCATTAGTAAATATTGTCGATAAGCAACATCAACCGATCAAACCAGGTTACTCAGTGCAGCTTAATCAAGAATCCCCGACGGTAGTGGGTTATGATAGTCAAGTCTATATAAGTGGCATTCAAGCGCATAACACCGTCTCAATCGACCTATTGGATAAAGGTCACTGCCAATTTACCTTCGATTATCATGATCATACCTCGCCTACGCACCCCTTAGGACCTTATATATGCCAATAATGATGATTAAGAAACTATTGCTGTCTCTCTCTAGGCCAACTGTACTAGTGAAATTTTTGATCATTTGCGGAGTATTCTTTTGCTTTAGTCCTTCGACATATGCCAGTTGCACAGTCAATACGACGTCATTGTCTAAGGTCTTTACAATAAATGCGGCAAACGTGTCAGCTAACGCCGATATTACCTTTAGCGGCACTATCACCTGCTTACAGCCACAAAAGAGCTGTATTTTATTGATCATTTGTACTACCACTAATAATGCTAACGTAAGCCCCTATACCTGCACCAAAGTGGTTTACGATGGCGTCACCTCAAGCGTTAATAATCAAAGACTGGCTTACCAACTGGTTAATCTTAGCGTCGGAGGTGTCACTCGTTCTACGGCCATTAATACCGATACTTGGTATGGGCCAGCAAGCACCGTTTCCTCGGGTTACCAAGTCCCCTATAGCATCACCCTCAGGATCCCAGCCAACAGCAATATTCTCAGGGCTTATCCTACCGGCATCTACCAAGGCACATTTCATCTTTATTTGGATATGCAAGATGGCAGTAATGCCTGCGAAGGGGCTGCTGGTGGAGGCTGGGATTACGCCGACCTAACGCTCACCTATGCATTAACAATGCCGAGCTATTGCCAGCTGAATACTACTCCGACGATGGATTTTGGCACAATTAGTGATATCAATACCGCGTCGCAGAATTACGATGCCACCAGTGCGATCTCTTCTGTGTGTAATATTAATACCCCCTACACCCTTTATCTGAGTAGTGGTAACAATTCACTGGCGGGTAATAGAAGAATGGCAAATGGTGGCGCCTATATCCCCTATCAGCTTTATAAGTCACCACCTGGCCCATCGGCAGAGGTGTGGGACGAAACAGGCGGGGTATCGACTCTCGGCGGTAGTGGCGGCGTTTCATTGACGGGGACGGGCAACATTCAAACCACAACAGTGTATGGGCGTATTGCCAAAGGGACCGCCATTCCTGGCACCACTGGTACCTATACCGATACCGTAATAGTTACCTTAACCTACTGATCACAAAGCTACCGTTAACGGCTTAACGGTAGCGACATTCTATTATCCCCTGCACTTATCCCTCCTTCTACAATAGAAACACCCGATAATTAATGTTATGTTATAACAAAACATTAATGCATAATGAGGATTATAAGCGTGCGAAGATTTTATAAGTGTTGGATGATGATGGGATTGCTGAGTACCATGCATAGCCCTGCTTTGGCGCATGGGAGTCATAGCCACGCGCTTAGCGCAGAACAACAAAAAATCGCGCAAGGTCAATTTACTGATCAACAAGTCGTTGCCCGTCCACTTACCGATTGGGATGGGGTGTGGCAATCGATCTATCCACTGTTGGAGAAAGGTGCCTTAGCTCCGGTCTTTAAGGCAAAAGCCCGCACACAACACCAGTCGGAACAAGCGATAGCAGACTATTATCGAACCGGATACCAAACCGATATCGACAGTATTGAAATTGAGCAGGGTGAGGTCGTTTTTTTGCAAGGCAAAAACCGTTTCTCCTGCCATTATCAAAGCGCTGGCTATAAAATTCTGACCTACCCATCAGGTAAACGTGGAGTAAGGTACTTATTTGAATGTCGAGATGCTCGATCACAAGCTCCCCGTTACCTCCAATTCAGTGACCACCGGATAGCTCCCCATCATTCCGACCATTTTCATATATTCTTCGGCAACGAATCACAGCAAGCCTTGTTCTCCGAGTTACATCATTGGCCCACTTATTTTCCTTATCAAATGCTGGAAAGCGAGATTATTGACGACATGCTCCACCACTAAGCCAGTAACCATTTATCTTGAATGATTTGGCGTTGTGCTGCACTAACGCCATATTCTTGCGCAAGCCAATTATCGGTTGAGCCGTAGCGTTGCTTAATGGCTGTCAGTGCTGCGGCCAACCATGCTTCATTAACCGATAGCAACTGCTGAAAATTCGAGCGTGCTTGATCGTGACCTGTTGCAGGCCAATGCGCTAGGGCCTGATCGGCAATATTATCCAACTGACCTTGTGTCGCCAGATAATCGTCGATAATGATACTCTCCTCACAGCCCAGTAGCATTAATGTGATGGCGCTTCCAATACCTGTGCGGTCCTTACCCACTGCACAATGCTGAATTACTGACGCGGTGCTGGGTTCACTCAATACCGAAATCAGCTGCCGCCAAGCGGGATTATGAAAGGGAAGCTGTTGGTAAAGCTGAGTCATAAAACGATCAACATCCAGGGCTGCAATAGCATGTGGCGAAAACTCAATCACTTTCGCATCGACTTCCAGAGAGGGGGGATTTGCTGGAATATTCAGGTATTTTCCGCCGATGACTGGCCGATCAGGCTTCAAACTCGCCTCTGAAACATCTCGATAATCAACGATGGTGAGTGCAGGAAGCTGAGCCAGCGTTGCCGCATCTTGCTCACTGAGGCAATCCAGAGCACTGCAACGAAATAGCTGATTAGGCACTACTTTACGCCCATCCACCCCTTTCAGCCCGCCAAGTTGGCGAAAGTTAGCAATGCTTGGCAGTGTAATATTATTAGACATCGTGATAGGTTTCCTCGCGTGGATAGTCGTAGTAATGAGATGAATCTAGAAATTGTTTGGCATCATACTGTCATCTTTGTCTCTGTAAGATGATCAATATCACGAGCTAGCATTGAACAACGAGAGCTAAAGCCCGCGATAACAAACAAATTTTTTTTCTATCTTATTCAAATTTATTCAATTTCATCACGCAACTATTTCGCTATATGATTGGTTTTTCAACAGGAGACGATGTGATGACTTTACTAACTAAATTTAATCAAGCAGTGGATCACCCGAATGCAGGACGCTTATTACTGCGCGTATTACTTGGTGGGTTGATGCTTTTTCACGGATTTTTCAAGGTCACTCACGGCGTTTCTTGGATAGCACCGATCCTCGCGGCACATCATCTCCCTAGCGTACTTGCCTACGGCGCGTACATTGGTGAAGTGATCGCCCCTCTATGTATTATTTTAGGGCTCTTTACTCGTGTTGCCGGCTTAATTTACGCCCTAAATATGGTCTTTGCCGTTGTCCTGATTGCTGGCGCTAACTTCTGGAATACTACCGAGGTCGGCGCATGGGCATTGGAGACAGAAGCCTTGTATTTATTTGGCGGTCTGATTGTCATGCTATTAGGTGCGGGCAAATACAGTATCTCTAAAGATTAATTTTTCTGGGAGGATGGGCTTCGCTCATCCGCTCATTTCTAGAAACACTTCTCTCCCTTGCTTGATCCCCTTAGCTGCCTATAATTAACTCATTCCCCATCCTCATGGAGTGCGTTATGTCGACTAAGCGTCAAGTTCCTGGTATCCATCCCTACAACGGACCGGCTGGAGGTTGGGGTGCATTAAAGGCTACCGCCATTGCTGTGAAAACACAGATGGATACTTTGGTAGCCCCCAAAGCGCTGTTAAATACCAACCAACCCGACGGATTCGACTGTCCGGGCTGTGCTTGGCCAGATAAAAATCATCATTCGACCTTTCAATTTTGTGAGAATGGCGCCAAAGCCGTTACCTGGGAGGCGACCTCACGACGCGTCACCGCTGACTTCCTGAGTAAAACTCCGGTCAACACCCTGCTCACCCGCAGTGACTACGAACTTGAAGGCTATGGTCGCTTAACCCAACCTCTGCGCTATGATGCGAGCTCTGATACCTTGCAGCCGCTCAGCTGGGAGCAAGCTTTCACGCTAATCGGACAACATTTACAGCGTCTCTCCCCTGAACAGGTGGAGTTTTACACCTCGGGGCGCACCTCAAATGAAGCCGCTTACCTCTATCAGTTAATGGTCCGCGATTATGGCTGCAATAACTTTCCGGACTGCTCGAATATGTGCCACGAAGCAACAAGCGTGGGGCTGCCGCACTCTATCGGTATTGGTAAAGGTACAGTCTCTCTTGAGGACTTCGACAAAACTGAACTGATCATTTCTATTGGCCACAACCCTGGCACCAACCACCCTCGAATGATGGGTACCTTACATGAAGCGGCACGGCGCAATGTACCGATTATTGTCTTTAATCCGATGAAAGAGCGTGCCCTTGAGCGATTTGCCGACCCACAAAACCCATTAGAGATGGCAACCTACCAATCTACCGATATTGCCTCCTCCTACTATCAGGTCAAGGCCGGCGGGGATGCCGCCGCATTGAAGGGGATTGCTAAAGCGCTATTAGAAGCCGAAGAGCTCAGTCACGATATCCTCGACAGCGCCTTTATTGAAGAGCATACCTTAGGTTTTACTGAATTTGCCGCCGACCTTCGCAAAACCACTTGGGAAGCCATCGAACAAGCGAGTGGATTACAAAGCGAAGCACTGAGACGCGTGGCGGAGCATTATGCTAATTCGAAAGCCACCATCATCACCTATGGCATGGGGATTACTCAACACGAACACGGTACCGAAAATGTTCAGTTAATTGCTAGTTTACTATTAATGCGCGGTAATTTTGGTAAACCAGGTGCCGGGATCTGCCCATTACGAGGCCATTCGAATGTTCAAGGCAATCGTACGGTGGGGATTTCTGAAAAACCCGCTGAAAGTTTTCTGCACAGCTTAGACAACTACTTTGGTATTCGCTCACCTCGCGAGCATGGGCATGACGCGACTGCGGCCATGGAGGCGATTATCCGCGGCGAGTCCAAAGCCTTGATCTGCTTAGGTGGAAACTTTGCCGTAGCCTTGCCCGATCCAGAACACTGCTTCCCAGCACTCAAGGAATTAGAACTCAGTGTCCATGTCGCCACCAAGTTAAACCGCAGTCATCTATTAGTCGCTAAAGAGACCCTGATCCTACCTTGTCTGGGTCGTACGGAAATCGACCGTCAGGCAACGGGACCTCAATCGATCACTGTCGAAGACAGTATGTCGATGGTGCATGCTTCTGCGGGTAAACTTAAGCCTGCTTCGCCCTCTCTGCTCTCTGAGGTGGCTATTGTCGCGGGGATTGCTGAGGCCACACTTCCCCACTCCCCTGTTAATTATGCAAGCTTTGTAGAGGACTATGCTCGTATTCGCGATGCGATTGAAGCCACCCTTCCCGGTTTTAATGATTACAATCAGCGAATAAAACAACCGGGCGGGTTCCGTATGCCACTCCCCCCAACACAGCGTCAATGGCCAACGCCCTCTGGTCGTGCCCACTTTTTGGTGTACCAAGGACTGAATGAAGATGACGCATTACGTGAAGCGCGTAGTATGCGACTGATCACCCTACGTAGTCATGACCAATACAACACCACCTTATATGGTCTTGATGATCGTTACCGTGGCGTTTTTGGCCGCCGTGATGTGCTGTTTATGAATCCAGAAGACATGGCAGAACAAGGTTTAGCCCATGGCGACCAAGTGGATATTATGACTGCACTGCCAGACTGCCAGGCGAAAATGGAAAATATAACCGTGATTGAATATGCCATCGCGCGGGGTTCGGTGGGGGCCTATTATCCTGAAGCGAATATTTTGATCCCACTCAGTTATCGCGATCAACAGAGTGGTACCCCTGCCTATAAATCATTACCGGTTAAACTCGTTGCCCGCACGGCAGAGGTAGCCTAGCCCCCTCGGCTAAGTGAATTCAACTTCACTTAGCCGCTTTTTTCGTAGTAGCCCACCGTCAATTGTCTCTTAAAATGTTTAGAAATGTTTTTTTTGTGATCTAAATCTTATTTTTGCTTATTTTTACAAAAAATTACGTTAGTATTTTGTTACGCACAGCGTTCCAGTCAATGACTCAATCTAAGAATAATTATGATGAAAGACGAAAAACAATTTTCAGAGCAAGGTCTAAGCAAAGAAGGGGCTGCACGTCGTCGCCTATTCGGTCAATCCGGTGGATTAGTTGCCAGTTTCGCGATTGGTAGCGTACTAACCGGACAAACCGTAGCGGCAGCCCCCACCACTTCTACGGTGTCATCCATTGACCCACAAACCCTTAATCAATTTCTTAAAGTTTCTCGCTTATTAACCGGACATCACACACTCGATACCACGCTTGGCCAACGTCTTTGGACTGCACTCCATCAACAGTCTGAACAATTCGCGAGCCAGTATGCCACATTGAGTCAATGGATCGCTGAACACCAGCCTGCCGATGTCGAGACTCTCGACCAGCAACTCCAAGGCCAGCCTTTACATGATGTTATGATGAATATCATTCGTGGATGGTATCTCGGTGTGGTCGATAATAGCCATCATGCACAGGTGCTCTCCTACCAAAATGCATTGATGTATCAGGTCCCGCGTGACGGCATGGTGATCCCCACCTACGCGCACAATGGCCCTGACTATTGGACGGCAGAACCACCACCGGTTGATCGTTTACTAACATTTTGATTTAGGTGTCGGTCGTCAGCCGTTCACTAAAATGTTACCGATAACTAATTCCACATTTTGGAGTTACCGTGAGAAATTTTTTTTCTACTCGCTTACGCGCGAGTCAACTCGCCCTGAGAATTTCAGCAGTCTGTCTTGGTATTGGTGGTTTTACAGGCTTAAGCCATGCAGCTGAAGAAGTACCGGTACAAGCGCCTTCTGCGCATCAAACTGAACAAGACCTTATTGCAAAAGGGCAATATTTAGCCATTGCTGCAGATTGCGCCGCTTGCCATACCGACCCAGCTACTCAGCAAGCTTTTGCTGGCGGCTATGCCATCCATTCGCCAATGGGGGTCATCTATTCCACTAACATAACGCCGTCAAAACAGTTTGGGATCGGTTCCTATAGCGAACAACAGTTTGAACAAGCCGTTCGTCATGGTATTCGCGGTGATGGTAGTCATCTCTACCCTGCCATGCCGTATGCTTCCTATGCCGGTCTAACCGACGAGGATATCCACGCACTCTACACCTACTTTATGCAGCGTGTTGCCCCGGTCGATACCCAGAATAAAATCACTGCACTCAGTTTTCCATTCAATATCCGCCAAATGATGTTCGGCTGGAACTTATTGTTCCTGAAGTCCGGTGCTTACCAAAATGACGCGTCACAAAGTGCGCAGTGGAACCGGGGTAAATATTTGGTCGATAACCTTGAACACTGTGGTGAGTGTCACTCTCCCCGCAACCTGATGATGGCACAAAAGCAAGGTACGGATGCGCTAAGTGGCGCCGCACTCGGCAGTTGGTACGCACCTAATCTGACGACAGATAAACTCAGTGGCCTCGGCGATTGGTCCCGCGACCAACTGAAACAGTACTTACAAACCGGTGATGTACCAGGCAAAGCGCAAGCCGCTGGACCGATGGCTGAAGCGGTCACCAATAGCTTGCAGCATCTGCATGATGCCGATATTGAAGCCATTATTACTTATTTACAAAGCCTACCCGCCCATCAACAGCCTCATCAAGCGAAAGCGACTGGCGACTTTGGACAAGCGTCGAACGTGGATAGCGAAGTACGAGGTACTGCCGATCTCGGTATCGGGCTCGCGCAAGATATGAGTGGTAAAGCGTTGTATGACAGTGCCTGTGCCAGTTGTCACCAACCCGATGGACAAGGCACCGCTGACCATTTTTATCCCTCGCTATCACATAACACCGCAACCGGCGGGAATACACCGAACAACCTGATTTCCGCCATTCTGTTCGGTGTACAACGTGAAGTGAAAGGTAAGGAAGTCTTGATGCCTAGCTTCGGGCCCGATTCACAGGTGCAAGCGCTGAGC
>Ga0157364_1007129_pt1 | contig 11556 bp, 8 predicted proteins | sample AttsexASBM2_FD_111476 | JGI IMG/M metagenome (GOLD analysis project Ga0157364, IMG submission 111476) | Fungus gardens microbial communities from leaf cutter ant in Ribeirão Preto, State of São Paulo, Brazil - Atta sexdens ASBM2 | ecosystem: Host-associated > Fungi > Mycelium > Unclassified ...
ATAGCTGATTCAAAGACAACAGAGAAAAGGTTTTTTGCATCGGATTGTGACTGGAGATGAGAAGTGGATATTCTATGACAACCTCAAGAAGAAAAAATAGCTAAGCCGGTCAATCGTTGCCATTGACCTCAACATCAACACCACGGCCAAACATTCATGATTCGAAAATCATGCTCTGTATCTGGGATCAAAAGGGTCTTGTTTATTATGAGCTGCTGAAACCTGGCGATTACGGGCGATCGGTATCGGTTACCGGTTACAATTAATTCTACAGCTACAATTAATTCGTTTGAGCCGTGCATTGCGAGAAAAACGGCCGGAATACGGAGCAAAGACATATGATAAAGTTATACTTCTTCATGACAACGCTCGGCCTCATGTCGCAAAAGTAAAAAAATATTTGGAATCAAATGGGATGTTTTACCGCACCCGCCGTATTCTCTCGACATTGCTCCTTCTGATTACTGTTTATTGTTCCGAAGGATGCAGAAGTCACCGGTTCACTTCTTTCGCAGAAATTGAAAATTGGCTCCAAAATTGGATCACCTCCAAAGACGAGTCATTTTTTCGAGATGGAATTCGAGAATTGCCTGAGGGATGGGAAAAAGTAGTAGACAGATGGACAATACTTTAATTGATCTGTTCATTTTGTTTTGAAATAAATGCACAAAAAAACAGACCGAACTAATGTTGTACTCCCTATATATATATACTTTAACGATAATATTTCGTTTAAATAAATAAGTAAGTTTATATCATAAAATGACTCTCAGCTTCTATTTATTTATAACATCACTCGTATCCTTTTCCCTCTAACTCCTGAGATCGCATGAAGTCCAGTCCCGGGTCAAAAGGATTAAATTCCTTGACCCAAAAAATAGTTCGCACTGTCTAGAACAGACGTCATAGCGTCCCTTCAGGACGTTGACCCATATTCCGGGACCGAAAGTTGCGTACGACTCACAGCTGTTTGTCTCTGTGCGTATTCCTATGAGATAGAGTCTAGCCGTCTTTTCTTATCCTCTCCATTCTCCCTTGTCCCTCCCTTGTCTCTGTGACCCAAAAAAAGGAAACCTCCAAGGGTTTAGACGTAATAAGAGCTAGATCTTTAAATGTTACATACGGACGAACATTCACAAATGTCAGAGACAACCGAATGGAGCCGTAGGATATTTATAAATAAAAGAAGCTCGTTCCGGAATTTCATTCCGGAAGTAGATGGACATTCTTGACAGAAGCTACAACAATTTATTAATGCAAATACATACGCGATGGAAAAGATAAATTTTGCTGAAAAACCTACGCTGTTGGAAGAATTCTAAATTCTTTAGAAATTCTAAATTCTAAACTCTTCGTTTCTCTACGAAACTTAAGGGACAGTTATTACTCGATTTTCAAACACGGAACGTTAAAAATTTCACACAACTTAAATAAGAGTTAGAAATGAACTAAAAACTCTCTAAAAGAGGAACATTGCACCTGCAATTCGAATTTAATGCATTGAGACAAAAATCTGTGGAAAGCGCGCATTCCTTCGGTCAACGCGTATACAGCAGCGGTGGAATTATATGAATGATTAATAGGGAAGCGAGACCACGCTGTTGAATGAAAGGGTGTCATACTAGAAACTATACAGTGTGTCATATAGAAACTATACAGGCTTTACTGAATTTTGAGTTAAGATTACGCGAAAATATCAAAATGATCGTGCGATTTCAGAAACATAATAATTTGCAAAAAGCAATTAAGCTACAAGCGCGGAGGAGCGAGTAAAAGGTCCAATTTCACGCGCAATAAACAATGATCGAAATAAAAATAATTAATTTCCTATTAAAATTCAACGATACAATGTCATAAATGCAGAAAAGCAGTGCATTATATTGGGTTGTCCGGAAAGTTCGTGCTGACTAACCTATATAATTTAATAAATGTATACTAAAATTTAAATCGTCGGTGTTTCAATTTTCCTTCAACATCGACACGAACTTTCCGGACAACCCAATAGAAAGGATTGTCGCATGAGTAGGTATGCCTAACCGGTATACCTTATCGAAAGCCGAAAAATCCGCAGGGATACTGTCGAAAAATTTTGTATCACTGCAAAAAGGGCATCGGAAAAATGAATGCTGGTCGCTGCACGGACGACCGGAAAAAGACCACAATCGACAATCGCAACAGGAAGCGAACACGAAAAAGTACATAAACACCGCCGACAAGAGACAAGAGAAACGAAGCGAGAGCGAAGATTCGTTCATTAGTATTGAGAAAAAAGGACGATCTAGAAAGACGCGAGCATCACGAAAGCATTAGATTATACAGGGAAATCACGCAAGAGTACTGGACTAAAACTCATGATACTTCCCTCAAAAAAGCAAAAAAGAGAAAAATGAACTTTCTTTTTGATTCAGAAGTAACTTTCACCTTAATGAAGGTAGAAAAATTAAAGCGTGATACATTGATAACAGCGCATGATTCTTAGTAACATCATAAGATGCATACGTTATAGGAAAAATGCGAGCAACGATATCTTTAGGAAGGCAAATAATAAAAACATACAATTTATATACATAGTTAAAGATTTTCTAATAGAATATGAGGGAATCTTCGAATAGACTTTTTAAAGAAGCACCAAGCCAAGTGTGATCTCGAGAAAGGGAACATGCGCATCGATGAAGTAACATTGAAACTGCACCCATTTAAGAAGATGACATTAACGCTCTGTGCGAAACCATCGTATGAGTGGCAAGAAATAAAAATTCCGAATAGAAATTGTTAACTCCAAGGAAATGCAACCTGGAATCGAAAATTTATTGGTTGTTGTCTTGTAGAATCGAAGGAGTATAAAAATGTCCGGTTAGTATACTAAATACAACGGAGACAGCAATAGACATAATCACTTCACTCATAATGTTAGAGACATGCAGGTGAGTGAGACAGCGAGTGCGCATACAATTACTGTTTAGACATCGAACTAATACGGAAAGAGCGCTTACGCAAGCAACTACGAACCGAGCATTGAATACAGAAGAAAGGAAGGCGTTACAACAGATTTGCGACGATTTTTGCGATATTTTCCATTTTAGAAAATAATGTCTTATCCTACATCACCGCACATGACATTAATACACATGACATTAATACAAATATCAATAGTATATTCCTGTAAATGTAAGATCGTATAGACTACCAAAAAAATATAAAAAAGAAGCGAATAAACAAATCAAAAAAGTGCTCGAAGAAAAAATTATTCGACATAGTTCAAGTCAATGGAACGCGCCCCTACTTCGTTCCAAAGAAGATTGTCATGTTTGGAAAACAAAAAATAAGAATCGTCATTGATTTTCATAAACTGAACAATCTCACGATAATGAGATTGTGATAGTGATTCCTTTCCATTACCAAATATTACTGACATTTTCGGTCAGCTAAGTAATATCAGCAAAATAAGTCGAAATATTGGATTTAAATGTTGGATTTAGCTTCGGGAAACCATCAGATCCCAATGCACGAAGATCATAAGCAGAAAACAGCTTTCTCTACTCCGTATGGTCACTGTGATTCAACTGAACTGCCGTTCGGGCTAAGAAATGCGTCCGCTACTTTTCAATGGTTAATGAACTCAATATTGACAGAAATACAAGACCTCAAGTGTCTTGTATATTTAAACGACATAGGCGTATACGGATCAAATTTAAAGAAACAAATGATTAATTGAAGTAATGCAACAATTACGAAAAAATAACTTGAAACTTCAATCAGATAAATGTGAATTCTTATAGAAAGAAGAAACATATCTTGGATATTTTTTATATCTTGGACATTATTACAGAAGATGATCCAACTAAAATAAGCGCTGTAAATAATTTTTCTACTCTCTAAGAAGAATAAAAAAATTCAATTCTTCCTGGGACTTCTTGGGACTTGCAGGATATTATAGGAGATTTATCGAAGGCTTTTCTAAAATAGCAAAGCAAATCTTACAAATTTAACGAAGAAAGGAATAAAATTCGAATGGACAGCAGGAGACAAAAGCTTTCCAAACACTAAGAGAGAAATTAACGACTACATCGGTATTAAAATATCCAGATTTTACGCGCGAATTCGTAATAACGACCGATGCATTTGCCGTGTTATCGCAAGACCTCGTTGGTCAAGATTGACCGATCGCTAGCAGAATTCTCAATAAGGCTCAATTCTCAAGAACGAAGCTATAACACCACTGAAAAGAGAGAGTATTGGTTATATAGTAATATGGGCCGTAAAATATTTTAGATCATATTTATATATATAGTATAAAGTTTGTAATAGTGACCGATCATAAGCCACTCGTCTGATTATTTTATATTTAACATAACAGATTCAGATTCCAGATTAATGAAATGGAGAGTGAAAAGAGTATGATTATGAAATCATATATATGACCGACAATGGAAATACTAACGCCGATGTTTTAAATAGATACCCGATACACAACAAAGAGGTCTACAAATTTCGTAATTATGAAGATAAAGGGGAAGAAGAAGACAACGAAAATAACGAAGAAGAGAAGGAGAAAATAATAAAAGAGTACATGAAGGAAGAGAAAAGGCAATCTTATATGAATATCACGATGCTCCGATAGGGGAGCATCAGGAAGTCACACGTATCCTGAAACGCATACGATTAATGCGCAATTGGCGTGGTATTATCAAGGAGGTGGTAGAAAAATATATAAATAAATGTAAATTTTGCAGAAAAGTAAACTGAGCAAAAATAAATTAAGCTAAAAATAACGGATACACCGAAAAAGTCTTTTGAAATATGTGCATTGGATATAGTCGATCCATTAACAATTGCGACCAAAGGAAGTAAATACATATCTTTCGCTCGTCCTAACGTTCATTGAAAACCTCTCCTAGCGCCCTCATTCGATCGATACATTCTGATTAACAAAAAAATGTACATTTATCTTTCACATTGTTTATAATATTATCTAATTAAATATTGTTTACAATACTACATAGGCTGAAAAGTCCCGAGATTTTAAATGAAAACAAGTGTTTTTTGGGCAAAGTTATATTTATTCCTCAAGTTGTCTTCGAGGGCGATACACTTGATATAGCGATTTTCCAACATTTCGATGCTCTTTCTGTAGTACGAAACGTCCAAGCCTTCGAAATACGCCTCGGTTTCCGCGATGACTTCCTCATTCGATGTGAATCTCTTTCCCTGGAGCCACCGCTTGAGGTTTGGGAACAGATAATAGTCGCTAAGGGTCAAGTCTGGAGAATACGGTGGGTGAATAACCAATTCGAATCGTAATTGATCCAATTTGATCATCGCTTTCAAGGACGTGTGTGATGCATTATCGTGATGATACAGAACGAAGGCGAAAGTAACGCCACTTAAACGACTGTAGCTTGTAAACGAATGAACGAAATGTCATGAAACTTCATACATAAATTAGTGACAGATGAACCTCTCGAAATGAATCATGTTCATTTTCTAATGACGCCACGTATTGAAAAATCCCGGGACTTTTCAGCCCATGTAGTACTATCTAAAGCATAAACTATTAACTCAGACTTTATATTTGATTTTTTATTATAAATTTTGTGCAAAAAATCTACAGCATGACATTTATTAATGACACAATTTTGGATGACACAATTTCGTAACACCTAAAAATGTTGCGAAATATTAAAATTTTTCCTTGATATGCGTATACTGACACAGCTCAAAGTAGTGCGTTCTCGACGCAATATTGGAACATGAAGAGCACAGTTGATGGCTACATTATGACATGTAGCAGTATTAATTTGATCCACAATTTCATATCACACATTTTTACGATATCTATTACAAGATTTTGAATCGATAATGATGAAGGTACGATTGCATGAATCGCTCAATATCCGTGCATCTTTCGATGAAAGTTCGCCACATTGCATAAGGCAAGATTATGCTGTTACTTTGATTGTCGCCAATTTGTTCTCGCAATTTCCACAACAGACACAGATCTCATGATTCTGACATCAAAGTATTTGTAAACTGTTGGCGTCAATATAAATCTTCTTCTTAATATACAAGGTATATGACAGGTTTGTTACAAAAAACTGCTCTGTAGAAAAAAGTAATACATATTAGAGAAAAAAAAACACATGAACAAATTATAGAGAAAAGGTATAAACAAAATTTATAAAATAAAAACTTACCGTTTATAAAACTCTTCATCTTAAATAGAATCTTACATCTTACATAGAATCTCACGGAATCGTACATGTTTGGAAACCGAACCGTTTGGAAACCGAACCGTTGCAGTAGCGATCCGGCTGAACTGATGCAATAAAAATTCGAACTCTTTCTAAGTTTCATCCCCTTTACCATTTCTTCAGGAATGCATTTGAAATTGTTCAACCAAGCAAGAGATAAAAAATGCAAGCGCCGATATACGAGCATTGTTAATGTAATAAAATATTTTTTTCAAGAACATTTGACATGTTAATACATGTTTCGCGATGACATCATAAATGTAATTTTGATACATCACGACGTTGCCAAACAGTGCGCATATTGTCCCACCTGTTGCAGTTTTATATTAGTACTAACATTACCATTTAAAAGTTGAATTATTGACATAGTAATAATTGACATAATAACAATTGAGCAATCCATTATAAACATCTAAACCTTAATTAGATCACTATCAATGCAAATACAGACAAATTATGGTATTATAAACTATAAGATACGTATCCGCCAATAATTCTATGTCATTTTGTTTATTTGATTTCTGCAATTGTTTTCTTTACATAGAGCGTCTTCGAAATTCTTTGATTGCAGAACTTATTACAATACGCGTTGCATTTAATCCAAAATTGTCATAACTTGGTACATATCTGTATATGAAACTGTCAACTGTATTTTTTATGTTCGAACTGAAACATTGTGGAGCATACTTGTGGAGTATACTTTGAATTGTATCAGTATGTAAATTATATGAATGAAGAAATTAAATAATTTTTTACGCCAAAAGTTATATTATCAGTAAATTCAATGTGTTGTAAGTACTTTTCACAAAATTTATGATAAAGCTTCTATTATAGAATATGAATAGTTCGCATTTTAGATAATATTGAAAACCAACAACTGATAAGTGAACATTATTTTTCAAGGGGATAAGTATGAACACACAATTATAATATATATACTATTCTAATTACTGAATAGCAACCAAAAAGAAATCCTACCTCATGCTACGTGGAAGGCGTTTATCTCAAGAGAGACGTGTAAATATTGGACGATTAATGCAGTCAACTGTCTCATTATCATTATCACCGATTCGAGATCTGAATGTAGAAATTGTTAAAATTCTACAAAGAAATGTGATGTGAAAAACATAAAAAATAGTCATTGTATGGTACATGTTTGTACATAATACCAACAACTCTTCTTATTTGAGCTCAAATATGTCGAGCATGCGTACTATAAACTAAGCTAATGTGCGAGTATTAGTGAAAAATCTAAATATTTTTGTATCATTTTTAAGACAAAATTATATTACTATAATAAACACAATGCTGCAAATACAAATTTATAAAAATTCAATTATTGAATGTGAATTAGTAGCTTATGTTTTAAATTGTATTGTACATGCTGCATTAAATAAATAAATCTATATGTATTTTTCTAGCGCTATTAAAAATATATTCCTTTGAAAATATATTCTTTTGAAAAATTACCTTTTCTTTAATCTTTCCGTGATTCTTTCTTCATATTGTCGTGATATTAACTTAGAAAGAAAACATTTGGCTGATATCATTAAAATATTATCAAAATTGTGCTTGTATCATTTTATTGCATCATAAAAGTCGTAAAATCAATATCTTTTTAATAAAATCGCGAGAGAAAACATTTCAACAACTTGTGATTACTACATACCAAAATTGTATTAATTATAAATGTAATGCATTAAAAAATGAAGTTTATATTGAAACTTCAATCATGAAGTGTGAATTAGTAATGTGCGCTTTAGATGAAATTGTATTATATACAGTGCGAAATTTAAAATATAAAATATTTAATTTAATATTTTGTATAATATGGTACTTAAATATATTATTGAATTTTTTTAAGTTTATTTTTAGTTTTTTTTTTCTCTTCAGCGGTTTAAAAATATATGATAAGACGGCACACGATTTTTTTCACAGATAAGTTAATCAAACTATTAAAATAATAACTGAATAATAAAAAATTATAATTCTAATCTCTATTTCTTTCTGGATTTCACAAAATCCTAAAATATTTTTTTTTCAATCCCTTCCACATCATTTGCTTGTCACGTAACTTCGAAATATATTTCCTGTTTTTTCTTATCGAGTGGAAACGAATCTTCCCCTCTTTCTCCACAGTTAAAAATTAATTAATAATATGATAGCTGCTCAATACGATAGTTCAATAAGTTAATATATCGATAGCTACTCAATAATAATTTATAATGGTTTAATAATTAGAAACGCTCAGCTATTTGTATTACATTACTAAAAATATTATTAAAATTAGTTGCTAAATTAAAATCATTGCTAAGTTATATCATTTAAAAAATCATATAATAAATATTATGGGTGCGTTCGGGGAAATGCTATTTAGCGTTACAAACTGTTTGCGGAGCTGCAGATAGCGCTAACAAACACGATCATGACGTCACTAATGGTAGCATTATTACGTCATAACTACGCGCTACCAATGCTATTCCTTATAAGTATATTGGTAGTATTAACGTTTACAGATTCGTGAATGAACTTAGCGTAGCGTTTAACATTCGTCAAAGTTAAATTAATGTTTGAGGGGATTCTATTCTCCAGTGGCACCAAACTTTTCTCTCTTAGAATTTCGTAGAGTAAATAAAATTTGAAATTCATACATTACGTACGTAAAAAAAATACGCGCTCGCCCGGCTTACTACTGCGAAATATATATGCTTATCAATTGCTTGGCGCGCGGGCCTTGGGAATTGGGAATTGGCTGGCAAGCGCCCCGCATTGCACACACCACCGCAAGCCTCCATAGCTCGGTGGCCACTTGCCAGGCTATCCCCGCTCCCCACGGCCCGCGCACCAAGTGATCGGTAGGTGAATACACTTCGCAGTAGTATTCGGCTATTTTTAAGGATTAATATCTTTATTTTCCAATTAACTATTGGAGAAACTTACAAAATGATAGAGGACTTTTCGACTCAGTTTAGTCCGCTCTACCTGCCTATGAAATATTTGACGATTATTTCCAGACACCCTGTATATCATGCGCACTATTTGGCAATGTCGCAATGCATTTCGATCTTTAAATTTTATATCATCATGTATATTATTTGGTAACGTCACAATGTATCAAAATTATATTCATGATGTCAACGCGTAACATGTATTTACATGTCGAATGTCCTTGAAAAAAATATCTTTTACCACACTAACAAAGCTGTTGTATATCGACGCTTGCATTTTTGATTTCTCAGTTGAATAATTTCATATGCATTCCTGAAGAAATATAGAAGAGGGGGACGAAAGAGCTCGGGCAATATTACTGCATCAATCGTTCAGACAAACCGCTACTGCAACGTTTTCCAAACTTGTACGGTTCCGTGAGGTTTTCCTATTCAAGATGAAATGTTTTACAAACGGTAAATTTTTATTTTATAATTCTTTTTATACTTTTCTCTACAGATAGTTCATCTGTTTTCCTTTTTTCTCTAATATATATTACTTTTTTCTGCACAGCATCTTCTTGTAATAAATCCCGTCATACCTCGTATATTGGAAAGAAGATTTGCACTGAAGATTTAACATCTATTGCTTACAGATACCTGGAAATCGCCGAGACTTGTATTCTTTGTGGAAATTGCAATTGACGACAAGGTAACATAATTTTGCTTCGTGCAATGAGATTTTCATGGAAAGAAACGTGCAAATATTAAGCGATTAGTGCACCTTCATCATTATCGGCTCAAGATCTTGTGACAGAAATCATAGAAATGCGTAATGTGAATCAAATGAACACTGCGCGATACTTCATGTCTATGTATGAAATCATCAATCGTGTTCTTCATATTCCAATTTGAACGTTGCGTCGAAAACATATATTGTGAGCTGTGCCAGTATATGTATATCAATGAAGAATTTAAATATTTTGTAATTTTTTTAAGAAAAAATTGTATTATCAATGAATTTAAGACTGTACATTTTTTATGCAAAATTTATAGATATTAAAAATTTAAATATAAAGTGAATTAATAGTTTATGCTTTAGATAATATTGGAAATAGTTAGTTTAGATAATATTGGAAATTAATTTAGATAATATTGGAAGTAAATGTACATTTTATTGTTAATCGGACTGTACCGATTAATTAGAGCGAATGAGGGCGCTAGGAGAGTAAAATAAGAATGAAAACAACGGGGAACGACAACGCTGTGAGAAAGATACATAAAGAGAGGTGAAATATATGCGACAAGTGAAACTTGTTCGATTTTCTTTTAATAAGGGTGACGGCGGGGCGGCGGCGTAAAAAGTACAGAACGCATCGCGAATTATCATCACATATATCATGTTTATATAATCCACCAACTAGAGTTCTATGTTTATGTAAATGCGACCTAATTCCCTCCCTACAACTCCCCGCACATCCATGCACATTCGCATGAGTTAGAATCTCCCTATACTTATATTAGGCGCACGATTTTTTACGCGATGCGAATTTCACTATGTCTCTGTTAAGGGAAAATACTTGAAGTATGTACCTTGGATATTATATATTATTAAAAATTGTAATCATAAATTGTAATCATAAAAATTGTTTTGTGCATAACTTTTTAATAAGTAATGAGCGACGATAAGTCAGTGACCTCGACTTTCTTGAGGATCAAGATCAAAGTCAAGATCACTCGGAGATCATTTGAAGCTCTCTGTAAAGGAGAAGTTACCCTTTCTCATATATTATTATTAATCACGTAATTAAATTAGAATCATATCTAGACAACTGCTTGTATATTAATAAGTAATGTAATATTAATAACTTTTTAATGTTAAAATTATGACCTAAAAAAATAATATAATCAGTTATATGTAAAATGAAAAGACTTACATGAGTAAAAATACATAATTTATGAGATTCATCATCCTGAGGAGTCTAATTCAAAATCTACTGATGGGTGAGCGATAGATACCTGTTAAAATAATAATGTAAAATAATAATGTAAAATAATGTAAAATAATAATGTAATACAAAAATTAATAAATAAAAATTCTTAATAAAAGTTCTTAATAAAAATTTGTCCTAAATCTTTCAGAGAGAGAGAGAGAGAGAGAGAGAGAGAGAGAGAGAGAGAGAGAGAGAGAGAAAGTATATCTACGAAAAAAAAAAAATTTATTTTATGTTCTTATCTAGTTGTAGAGTTACGTTCAAATCCGTGAAGATTTTAAAATTATGATCCTACTGGAGAAAAGAGGAACGGGGAATGGGTACCTAGTAGGATGCGGTCAGACTCTTCTCTGTCTTGCAGGTCCGCACAGAGGCGAGTATCGC
>Ga0157364_1007130_pt1 | contig 11555 bp, 7 predicted proteins | sample AttsexASBM2_FD_111476 | JGI IMG/M metagenome (GOLD analysis project Ga0157364, IMG submission 111476) | Fungus gardens microbial communities from leaf cutter ant in Ribeirão Preto, State of São Paulo, Brazil - Atta sexdens ASBM2 | ecosystem: Host-associated > Fungi > Mycelium > Unclassified ...
AGTTAATTCTGATGAAATTTATATTCAGATAAATAAAATATGAAGCATAGTCATTGATGCTGTTACACGAACTTCTAGAAAATATAATTTATCGCCACTTGTATCTCTTTATTGTCAGCTATAAAACACGTAGAATCGAGTATCAAATAATCTTGATATTATAGTTGGACAACATTTTCTCGAGCCTTATCTGTACTCAACTCTCACGATCTTTGTATCGACCATCACGTTTTCGCGTGGCGAGAAAAGGGCAAAAAGAAACTACGAAAAACGGCCGAAGTCGATGGATAGCGACGTAGGACACAACGCGCGAACGACGCAGTTTCTTCGGCAGATTTATCGCCTTTTAAGAACGGTCGATTCAATTACGCTAGAGTCTCCTCGTACCGTCCAGTTCGCCGTTCCTCGTTCCTTCGCCCTGGCGCTGGTGACCGAACGAAAACAAAGATGTAAGCCGGTAATGTGGCGAGTACTGGCCGAGCTCGATAGTATAATGGCATTACCGGGGAATTACAAGATGAACAGAGATTATCTCTTTTCATGAGCACCATTCTGCCGAGTTCTACCCTTTTCCTTTCGTTCTTGCCCAGCTTGCCTTGCTTTTGTGTCATCCCGTTCAACTTTCCTCTCTCTTTCTTTTCCTCTTCTTTCTCATCCTTCTTTTTCCTCTCTATCCTTTTTCGCATCTTTGCTTCTTTAGTTCGTTTTTATGCCAACCGCGACCAGCTGGTTCCACTAGTACCAATCTCCGCTCTCGACATTTTTCTCAATTGTTCTTCTTTTCGTCTTCGCCCCGAATGACTTCTCTTTTCCTTCGTCAGGCGTTGTCCACATTTCTCGATGGTATATATTATAAATGAGATGCAATATTCGTTATGGTAAAAATTATTTTGACAATAATCCGTCATAGACATTGCGTGAAAGATTTTCCAGTTTCCCACTTCTGATATCTTCGCGCCACTCTTATAATTTCATTCTTCTTGTGAGAAGCTTTTTTTTATCTCTTTTCATGGCTTCATCGAGTCCTCCGTGGTTGTTAAAGCTGACAGCACAATTCGAATAATAACGTAAGAAAGATCGGACAATTTTTATTCCCGTGGCCGACAAGTCGCTGGTAGCGAAGTGAAGCCGCAACGTGGCGCCGCAGCCGGATAAATTTATGGCAGTCACCCTGCACTACTCGCGGCGAGTAACACCCGCATTTCAAGGAGATAAATTATGCCACCGCCTTCATGGTTACGCCGGAGGTATGATCGTTTGCGTAATCGAAAGGATTATTCTCCTTCAACAACCGCTCGCGTCAATTTCGGAAATTTGTTATCTCTGTTTTCATGCCATTCTATTCTCGTTCGCGATCCTATTCTCACACTTTGATGCCAATAACAGAATTCTCGGAGTTGAATAAATAATATAAGTTGGTTAAAAAGAACTTTTACTTTTTCCTGAAATAAAAATCGTGGGATCATCATACCGCCGTTTATCTTGCCGTCTATCTTATTTACTCGGCAGCACATTCTTATCGAGCGATAGAGTTCGCTATTTTTACCACCAAAAATATATACCTATAATCGGCAACGGCCATTTTTCCGGTGGCCAAATTTTGGCTCGCTGAAGGGATAATATTTATCCCTTATCTTGTTCCGAAAGAATTTGGGTGGTGAGAAAGTGAGCGCACAGTCTACCACGCATTGGCAGGATCCATGGGGTGGCTATGGGGTCATGGTTTTCCCTTGGAATCTTTTTTTTTTAAATATTATAGCAAAATGTTATTTTCTGAAATGTACATAATTTATTTTTTACACATTTTTGTGTAATTTAGGAATTTATCACAATTTTAATATTCCAAAAATATTTTTTAATTTAAGAAATTTGTGGATACAAAAAACATATAGATTCTATTATATTATTTTTCTTTTGTGTTAATAAATTTTAAAATAAAACGTTTTATGTTTTTATTATTTAAATAATGTTTTTTTGATGTAATAATTTAAATAATAATTTAATACTCCATCTTTTTATATTTGACCTTAAAAAAAGGTTTGCTTGCGGCGCGGCAATGGCTGTCTCTCGACAAATTTTTGAATTCGCCAATGCTACCATGGATCATATTTTTTCACGTTGACGAATTGCGATTTTTGTGTTTAATCTACAAAGTTGTACAATCGATTTGTACGAGAGACAAAATTTTAACGCAATAAACATGATAGCTGCGATATTAAGCGTCTCTATAGCGGTGCAGATCGTAAAGCGCGATAAAAACGTCTCTTGTTCCCATTTTTTCCTCTATGAGTTTTTTTTTATTGCATCGTCGTCCGCTGCGCTGCACCGATTTTTATCGTCACCGGTGTATCACTGGCTTGACAATTCGTTCCGCGCTGCGCCAACTTAAGCCAATGGCAACGAGCATGCGTCGTGCGTATTCGCGCGTACGGATAATTATTTGTGGCACGATTGCCAATTAAACATTGTTCCGGCGCCGGGTATGGCCCGCCTCGCCATCCAACCCATCTATCTCTCTGTTCGCCGAGCCTTTCTCCTCTAGTTCGTGTACTAGGGTGGTATGGCTGCGACAGACGACAGCCGCAACGTGCGTCGCCGAACAAACTGTGTTCATTCACTCTCCTCTCTCCCTTTCTTCCCTTCCGCTCAACCCTCTGACCTCTTTCACTCCATTCCTCTCTCTTGCCTTCTTCTCACCCCCCCCCTCTCTCTCTCTCTCTCTCTCTCTCTTTCTTCGGACATCCCGTCCGACCAACCACATGGTACTCGCGTTAACTTCATGCTACAGACTCACGAACCGCTGTCGGTGCAACTGCGCGTCTCTTTTCCTTCCCCCTTCTCGCATTTGATTTAAAGTCCGAGTTGGACTGCTAGTCGACACCACTCTTTCGTCACCAGCAGAAAATGCATGGACGAAGTGAAAATGATGAGATTTGTTGTTCTCGCAATCTGCACGAAGAATTTTTGAAGAATGCGTATCTCATAAATTTCACAGTAATGGCGCGAGGTCGAAAGAGCGCTTGGTATTTTCGTTTTCGGGCGTCAAGGAACTCTCGCGAGGAATGACATTGCAAGTTTTGACACGCCGAGTATTTTTAGCTTTTTAAAAGAAACGGTGTGAATGTAAACGTTAGCACAGGTCACTCTCAATGCGAGAAGTAGCACTTTAACGCGAGAAATGTCATTTATTTTTCATACGAAGATTGTAGAATTAATTAACGTGCCATAGCGCCGAGTTATGCCATTCAATTATCATGCCGGACGCGTCGCAAGTGATCTATATAGCGGGATGTACCCATTCTCACTCGGAACTGATTATAATTGTACGTATAGCGCACACGTTATAGTCACTAGTAATTAATTTGAGTTCGTTATCCTACTATATCCATTACCCAGATACTTGTATTTCCTGAAGTAAATACTTTCATGTAAACATTTGTGGATCCAGAAATTTGTCAAAGAGGGGCCATTGATTCGCCGCAAGAGAAATGTTTTTTAAGATAAAATATGAAAAGATAGAATATTATTATTTAAATTATCAAAAAGTATTATTTAAATGTATAATTTATAAAAATGTATAATTTACAAAATGTTTTATTTAAAATTATATTAACACAAAAGAAAAATAATATAATAGGATTCACATGTTTTTTATATCTATAGGAATTTCTTAAAAATTAAAAACTAATTTTGGAATATTAAGATTATAATTAACATTTCAGAGATATTAAAAATATATGTGACATTTTGCTATAAATTTTTTAAAGAAGGAAACTTTGGAGGAAGAGCATGGCCTCCATGGTTCTCTTTCCATGGATTCGCCAATGCATGTAAAATCCTGTGAGAATTTGAAGGGCTAACATTTGTAATCAGTTTTTTGCTTATTACGTTCTATGGTGCGTAATACGCGAAAGTACCGAGGCAAATGAATAGGAACCGACGTTGTGAGTGGTGGGAAACGACATTTGTCGCAGCCTGACTCTGGTGCCGTGTTGCGTCGCGACGCGCGGCATCGGAGACGCCCGTCCGTCGCGACGAGGCGTAATGAGTACATGTTGACGCCCACATAATGTAGCGTGTCCAGTGTGTATGAGGCGAAAATACCATCAGCATCCATGCTGCGAGCGGATTGCCGCGTCATAAATGACGATGAAATTATTGCACGTTGAAGCGGCAAATTTGTCGAACCTTTCGCATCACAATAGAATGCTCTCACAATATTCATTGTTTGTCAAGTGAAAATTAAATCGCAAAAATCGAGTGGAAAAAGCTTTAATCAGTTGAATCCATGTTGGATAAACTCCGTGGAGAATTTATCTTGGTTATTTATTTGAGAGAACAAAACAAAGAAATTTGCTTTTTACTAGATGCATTATTATCTACTTATCGTTTTATCTTAAGATTTTCTTAAATCCATTCTGCTTAAGCATAACTGTAAATGATTGTAATAAGAATTGATCAATCATAGTCGAATATGAGGAGAATATTCAATTATAATTGATCAATTCTTACAACTACATTAACTTATGACTATGCAATTGTACAATAATAGGCTTTAAGTCCATCACAAAATGACAAGTTGCATGAGCTAGTACAAAATCCTAGTAAAAAAAAATGTTAGGCGATCTATAAATTCGCCACTAAATTCAAGATAAAATTCTACTATATTAATTTTATGTGTCACTTCTAAATGTAAATGTGATATCCTGATATATTATAGATATATGTGTGAATTTTACTTTTTCAAATATTTTTTATGTTACACGACACACAAAATTATAAATAGAATTCTGTTTCGAATTTAGTCACAAATTTCGATTTTAGTCACAAATATAGATCATCTAAAATAAAATTAAGGTCGCTAGAATAATGAGTATGTTACATAAATCAATATGTCTTTATATCGTATATTAATTGATTCAACGGTCTTATATTGTGCTTATGTCATTTTGCATATGATTGGCTTTATACGTGGAATAGAAACAAAGACATTTCTTTATTAGGTAAAAAAGAAAGAGAAAAGGAGAAGATATTTCTGACTATTTTTTGGGCTAGTTTAAATTAATTATATGTCAGTAGAGTTCCCCAAATTTGAGATCCACTAATCCTCTGCGCGAATTAATGGTATTTGCGGCAGTCGTGCTTGCACGTAACGAAATATTAATCGCTACGGTAATGTTTCACTCAACTGCGCACCCATTTGCGAGCATTATCGATGTACATAGCATTTGGCGTGATTTTAAAGGATTTTCGTGTCTGCGCCGTGAAAAGGGGGAATTGGCGAGGAGGGTGCAAGATTAGCATTGTTGGATAAAACGCGGCGCCACGGTTGGTTACATTCATAACGTGACTGTGAAATTTTCACTTCGCGTAGGACGTGTCTTCATTTAATGGCCGTTAATATCGATTCATTTATCGGCGTTTCGACACATCATCATGATATATCGATGATTTACACTAAACCGGTTAATTTTTGTTTAAAACATCTGCGGTGCCGCGTGGCGCAATAAAATATTGTTAATTCTGGTAAAAAGCATCGCATATTTACATTTGTTTACTATAAATCCATTGAAAATTTTACAATACACTGCGTTTGTACATACTGCGTCAAACGCATCTAGTGCGTATTTAAAAAAAAAGAAACTTGCCCGCTGGTGCCATTTTAGTACCGTTCTCTTCGTTTCGCGAATATCCGCTCAATTCGCTTGATACATTCGACAAATCGCGAGAAATATGCTAAAAGCATTGGGTAAAAAATTCGACGATACGAACTGTTCACAAGCTCGCCAGTTCGTCGACAAGGTGCCGAAGTGTACGAGCACGTGTCGACTTGTAGAACGACGAAGGATAAAGATCGATCGAGAGAGCAGGCCTTCGTCTCGAGGGTGAAGGCGAAGGGAAGAAACCGAGGAGAAAGAGCTAGAGAGAGAAACTTGCTGGATTGCCTTATGGAGGCAAGGTGGCGACGACCGGGTGTGGTGGTGAAGGTGGTGGATGTTGAGGTGCCGGAGAACCCGCGTCTTAATAGCGATAGTGGCGTCGATGTGTCGAGGGAACGAGAGTAAGCGGGGGAGAGGTGACGACGACGTCGTCGTTGCTGAACCTTCATAGTCAGCCAGCCTCGGTCACGCCAATATTACTTACCTCCCCGAGAGGGCGATAACTTAATTGATGCACGAGCGACATTAGGACTTGTCGTCAGTATCGCGCCATCATCGCGCGAGACGCGTTCGTCGCGTCGGGCGATAATGCACGTCGGCTGTAATTCATCGACTGATGACCCGCGGGGAATTGCGTGATTACAAAAACAAAGGCTTAAAAACGAAGGGAAGGCTTCGGTGGCGTGAGTTTGTCGGAAGTAAATGATGACAGCGTGACTCTAATCTTTTTTATGATCGATGCTCATACAGAATAGATCATTCCAACAATATTGCAGTAATTTTGCAACGTTTTAATAATATTGCAGTAACATTGGAAATGTTGCAGCAATCTTTTGTGCCACAGGGTGGTGGTGTCATGGGCGAATTATTAGACATTTTTGAAGTGTCGATTTTGTTGGAAAGGCGAATAACTGCATTCAGTAGAAAAAACCAGTCAGTGAGCGATCAGTGATTCTTTAATATTTGTTTCTACATTTATTGTTAGATCCAACGAAGAACTAAAGGCAAGGACTAATCATATTAAAAAAATCACTAATCAGCTTCTTCTGATGAATGCAAACAACAATGTTAAAAAGCGGTCAATTTTTACCTTAAAAAAGGTGTAAATAAAAAGATAGTATTTTTTTTTATAGCTTTTGACTTAAAAATATGATATAGGGAACACCTCAAAATTGACACCTCGGGTAAGGAATACCTCGATTGAGCACGAACATGGTATTTATTCAAATTTTATACAATATTTTTGCTTAATTTTTGAAGTATTCTTCAAATGCCACGAAATTTTTGATAGCTTTATCATATATCCAGAAGTTTAAAATCTACAAAAAAATTATTTCTTTTACTTACCATCTTTACTTACTATTTTTCTGAACAAAAATCGATCTCTTCTTAACATCCTCCTATCTTTTCTAATAAACGAGAGTATTAAAAAAAATAACGACTTCCTGATGTCTGGGGCGGTGATATGTTCAGTTTAATAGGTTTTATCTCTTCTGAAAACGTATATGCGACTCTCTTTTTTATGTGCATTAAATGTACAGCTTATAGTATGACCATGGAGTTCACATGTGCATGCACCATGTATAAGTTATATACGATGCATAAGTGTGTGCTGCATCGGGCCTTTTCTTGCTCTCCACGCTCGTAAATCCGTCGTCCTCGCGGCTCGTTCGTGTTCTTGGTAGTACCGGCTGACCAAAGCTGGCATATATCCCGACACGCTTCCGAAGTGGAGAAACACTCGTCGAAGGTCTCTAGCGACCGGTTTATCTTGACGACATTCGTAGACCAGAGAAGAGAAAAAGTGCCATGAAGGGACGTAAATGTTACGTTATTTCGAAGTAGATAAAAGCCCTTTGGTCAGTAGTCGCGTTTAAGACGTGCTCTATAGCGAGTGAAAGCTTCAGGCGCAAAGGAATCGGCTTTCCATTTACGAACGTCAGTTAATAAAACGTGAGTTAATAATTAATTTATATACTTAATCACGTCACCGTTTCTTTCAGTGTTGTAATATAATGCAGAAAAACATTATTTTTTAAATGGCTTACTTTGCATGATTTACATTTGTCGCGTGTATTTCGTTATTTAGAAATTCTCACCACTATCTATTTATTAAGAGTATAGAATTTATTTTATTATTTTACCGACAAATTGATTCCATTATTGGAAATATTATTTGCTACAATAACAATTCAAAAAACAACATTTTCCAGAAGATAAGTTTGAATATTTTAAATATATTTTTACATTAAAATTTTGTATATATTAATTTTAAAATGCAATTTTGATGTAACAATTGGAAGAAATAAAAATATATTTTTTAATAAATATATTCTTTTTTTTATGTTTCTATTCTTTTTTTAAACGATTCCAAAATGACAATTTTTCAGTTATGTTGTTGTAGCAAAAGAGCGATAATATATTAATTAAATGTAGATATTATATTTTATTAATGCATTTATATTTTATTAAATAATATAAGTTTATATATAATTGATGCAAGTCTATATATATATATATATATATATATATATATATATATATATATATATATTGTAGTAGAGGGGTATTATTAAATTTTTTCCGATTTCTTTGAATTGAATCAATCATGATCCGACCGATTGCCTTCGGATGGTTTCATCAAGAAACCGATTCTTCGACGAATGATCTCTGATACCACTAGCGTGACCGTTTTCTCGATAATTTTCTTTTTTCTCTCCCGTTTGTAGAACAACGTAGCCGAACGCTTCCGGGGATGCTCTTTTTGTACACACACGTACGCGCGCAAGCACGTAGACCGGCTCGCGATTACTACAAGCAGAAAGGTGGAGAGACAGAGAGATTTTCTCGATGACCGAGCATTGGACCACGATCCTTTTCCTTTTTTCCGCAAGCCGGTGCTCGGTTACCAAAGTTACAAGCCTCGAGACTTCGGGTACCATCCCCCTTTACCCTTCTGCATCTTCTTCCTTCTTCTTCTTCTTCTTCTTCTTCTTCTTCTTCTTCTTCTTATTTTCTATCCTTGTCTTGCTCTCCCTTTCTTCGTCGGTCGCCATATCCTCCTTTGCGAGATATATAGGTGCTCACTAAACTTCTGTCCTTCCCATCAATTTCGCCGTCTAAGAATCGCGGTACCAAGCGCGTTTCCACCGCTCTCGTTTGCCAAACGCCTTCAGGCCTGATCTTTTTGTCGGCATACTTCTCTCTCGCTCTGCTCTTTCTTTCTCCCGCGCCATACCGCCATCTTTCGCGTTTAAAGAATCGTCTCCTGCGAGGGTCATCTTTCAGCCGCTGCTGGCTCTTGGGGACCGATAGTCCGTATCGATGAATGGCTCGGTAATGTCGTTGTCCCTAACATATGATATAATCAAAAATATAATAAGTATTGTGGTATAATAAGAAATAATAATTAATAAGGATGATTAAATGCTTTTTTTAATTAAACATCTAAGATTGTACACTCTAATTTAATTAAGTCTAATTTACGTGTCTTTAAATGGATTATATTTTTAGTTCTTTAATTTTATAATAGAAGCGTTAACTCTATGACTATGGATATAAAAATCACGATCAGTCTGAAGAATAGATAACAGTCGATATACAAAAAGATATTTTTTTAGATACAGAGAGAGTAACGAACTGTTATTTATATCTCTGACTGTCCACGTTTTATTCGTTTTCGAACGTCATATAAATCTGGGTTGAAGCGATCGGTATACAGAGAAAGAAAAAAAAATACAACTCAATACATCGACACATAAATCGCGCGTAAAGAGAAGGTAAAACGTTTGGATAAGCCAGCTCCACGCGCGATCTATATCGCGCAATAAATTAGGCAACTGTAACTTTGTACTTTCGTCGCGGGTCTATTCCGAGCTGTAAATAATTTTACGACGACGGTTAACCATCTGATTATCTTGTCGTTATATCTCATGCAATTCCCTACAGTCATCGTTCGCATTTAAAAGATTACCTCCTGCGAGGGTCATCCTTTAGCCGCAACTACTTCCTGGGGAGCGATCATATGTTTCTCGATGACTCTTTGAAATATTTATGATAACGCCGGATTACTCTGAGTTCGCATTTGTATACAAACAATCTAGGCCACATACGACTTCCGTCATAAAAAGTTTTCAGGCGGATATTGTATGATGCGACTTTGCTGAAGGCAATTGAAAAAGAAAACCATTCAATTGTTCCTTTTATCCGTGGAAATATCGGTAAACATTGAAAAATATCCTTAAAGAAATCTCGAAAAACCATTTTATTACGTCAAGTAATAAAAAAGAGTATCGAATATTATGAGTATATCTTTCCTCATCAAAAATGGATATGAAATAAATGCAATTAACCAAGTATTTCATTACTTAAAGAAAAAAATTTTAAAGAAAAAACTTATTTGTAAAACAATTTGTTAATTCTAAAACATATAAGACAGAGTGAAAATGATTAAAGTGATCAATTGGCTCATAGTAAAGAAAAAATTTGATGTATCCGAATCACATGTAATATTCTGTAATATTCTATTAAAATGTAATATTCTGAGACCAATATGTTTTTACGAAAATTATTTGCAATACGGATTAATATAAAAGATTATTACATACAATATCTCATTCAATTAGTTTTCTTGTCCGTGAAAATGTCGGTAAACATTAAGAAATATTATAAGAGATTTGAGAATTGCAATCTCGAATGAGCTCTATTTATGTGCATTCGTTTGCATTTTTGCAGTCTAATTCATCAATGTATTTTATAGGCGTATAGATTTATTTCGGTGTGGAAATTGAAAGTGTTTAAAGGTATCCGGCAGTATGCATCGAACGTGCAAACTTGATGTCGAAGCTACTTACAATGCCATAGCACGTGAAATACACGCTCGACGTGCCGGCCGTTCGTTCGATTTTCGCTTACCGACCGGATTATTTCCCAACGTTGCAAAATTTTAGTTCTGCGTGGTTGATTTCAACGTCCGTTGCAGTGATGTAACGAGGGTTTAAAGGTAGACTTGTGAAGAAACATGTCTGCCTTGTTAAAAAAAAATTGATTCTATACTTTATGTATTTTTCGGTACTTTATGGATTTTTGATGGATTTATTTGAGGCGGTTTGGGTAAGTCAACAACAATTATTATTATTATTTTGCAGTTTATTAATAAATAACGTGTGTCCTTATTTAAATAATTGCAATCTGCGACTCTTGGATTAAACACAAATTTATCTAAATGTAAGAATGTAAATTGACTTTTTACTTTACAAAAGTGATTATCAGCTCGCGTTAGTTATAACCATGTATCGTGTATTTTATCACATTTTCTGCAATAACTCACGCTAGCTCGCATTTTGTAGAACAAAGAGTGATCTTGTCAGCGTCGGATACCGATTCTCGCGCTTACGCCATTGAAATATTGTAGTGTGCCGATTATTTTCATATTTGTTCCGCGCGGCGACCGCGAATTGGAACGAGATTTTATCCCATACATACCGTGCGAAACAATGGGCGAAATCAAATTCACCGCCGTATAGGACACAATGGATTACAGAAAGTCGAAATTGAAAATTCTCGCTCTGCGCACGCAGCATGACTGGCAAATTCACTATGTAGTGATTTGTAAGGAATTATCCGCGTATAAGAGTAGTAAACTAATGCGTAAAGTTTATCTAGTTCATCCAACAGACCGGGTTGTCAATCGGATTTGCTGTTTTCGCGGCGAAATCCGTGATTTATTTATCGCGATCGTATGGTGCGTATGCGATTTCCAGAAATTAATGCTGTCTGATGTTTACGCTTCTTTCATTACCGTCTCATCGCGATTTTGTACAGACAAGTGACTTTTGATCAATATTTTACCTCTCTACCGCGACATATATAATTCTCTTTTCATTCTTGTAATTG
>Ga0157364_1007131_pt1 | contig 11555 bp, 5 predicted proteins | sample AttsexASBM2_FD_111476 | JGI IMG/M metagenome (GOLD analysis project Ga0157364, IMG submission 111476) | Fungus gardens microbial communities from leaf cutter ant in Ribeirão Preto, State of São Paulo, Brazil - Atta sexdens ASBM2 | ecosystem: Host-associated > Fungi > Mycelium > Unclassified ...
CATTGCTCTCTCTGACTATCACTTGTTTCGATCAATGGCACACGGCCTGGCTGACCAGCACTTCCGGTCTTATGGAGAAGTAAAAAATTGGATCGATTCGTGGATAGTCTCAAAAGATAACCAGTTTTTTCGACGCGGGATTCGTACGCTAACCGAAAGATGGGAGAAAGTAGTGGCCAGCGATGGACAATACTTTGAATCATAAATGTATAATATAACCAGTTTTTTACAATAAAGCCTCGAATTTCGGAAAAAACGGCGGAAGCAAAGTTGTACACCTAATACAATCTTTTTTCAATATTTATCATGTTTCAATTGTGTGTATGATGGATTGATAGCATAAGTGAATCAATAGAGAAAATATTGTTGAAATTGATGAATGTAAAATTGGACAAAGAAAGAATCATAAATAACGTCTAATTACTGGTCATTGAATCTTTGGCAGCATTAAGAGAAATATATAAATATAGTATATTTATTGAACCTGTTGAAAATCGATCAGCAGACATTTTACTAGCTATCATAAAGAAATAGATTAAGATTCAATAATTATGTCAGACTATTGAAGAACATATAGTTTTGGAAAATGAAAGTTATAAACATGCTACAGTAAATCATAAATATATAATTTTGTTAATCCCGATACAAGTGCTCACACACAGAATATAGAACGTACTTGATGTGAAGTACATGACAATATTCCACGATATGGTCGACGGAAATATCATTATGTTAGTTATTTCGTCGACTTTTCATTTAAACGCAAATATCCGTTCTTTGAACGTATCGAAGAATATTTTAAACTTATGGCTGAAATCAGGATTGGGTAAGTTAATGTTTTTTTTTAATTGAATAAAGTTAAAGTTAATGGCTTTACAAAATTAATAAAGTTAAATTAAAAATGGAAGGAGTAAAAAATTAATGTAAGTTAAGTCAATTTATTGAATTAACTTAAATTAAAAAAAAGTTAATTTTGAAAAACATTATTTTTTAGATCATAATGTCCTAATTTTTCTTAAAATGAGATTAAATAACTACAATATCGATTATTAAGTAAATTAAATTTTTAATTTTTTTATTTATATGTGATATAAGTATATAACATAAAGATATAAGTTATATAACTAAATAACCAGCACATAGAGGAGATACAAGATCAGTGATTACTTTTTAATAAGTCTTAAGCCATAAGAAATTGATCAATTACAATGAATTGAATGCGAGAAGAATATTTGATTGTAGATCCGGACTAAGGCTTATGGCATAAGACATAACCGCACAAACCAATCAGACTGTATTAGCATCTTAAAAAATTACTTAAGATGATCTTAAAATATGAACAAATTATGAATATACGCCCTTAATCTTATTATATCTTATTATTTTTCTAAGATATTTAAAAAAGATAAAAAAAATTTTTAATTTAAAAAAAAATTAATGTTTAAAAGTAATTTAATTAAGTTAAAATTTAATGCATTTAAAATTAACTAAGTTAAGTTAAAAGTTATTAACCTTTTAACTTTTTTTTTACTTTTAACTAGTTACTATGCCAACCTTGGCTGAAATATCCATCAACACTAGAAAAATAATTAAACTAAAATGTTACATATTATAAAACTATTACTATTTTATTTGACAAAATAATAAAATAATAAATATACGAGTTGAGAAGCAAAATATGTACTTTATGTTTTACTTACAAGTCAAATCCGATTGGGATTAAATCTGTAGATTCGATTAAATATGTAGTATATAACGGACCACCTTCCAATGACTTTGATCTTGATACATGTTATCAAAATCATGACTCTGAAAGACTTTCAGCAGGTTTTAAGTAGCTTCCATCTCCCACTCTTACTCCTCCCTTTCTCCTGCAAAGGGGCGCATGATTCTCACCTCCGACTCTCATTCCCCCCCTCCTTCCCCCTTGCTTCAGGAATGCACAACTCTCACCTCCGACTCTCTTACCTCTTTGCAGGGGGGGAGGGGAGATGAGAGTCGTGCCTCTTTGCAGGAGGAGATGGGAATGAAAATCACTTCATGTTGAAAATCAAAACCTAGAATAAAACTGTAGAATAGTGTTTGGTATTGCATAAATAATGCAGAAATAATGCTTATCTTTCGAACTTTTTTTGTTCATAATTTTTTAATAAACAGTAACTGACAACTAAAATCTTCTGAAGGTTACTTATGATTATGACCTTGACAACATATATCAAGATCAAGGTTATCGGCGCAGTATAACTCGCCTAATCTGTATAACTCTTTTTTTTTTTAAAAACAGCAAACATAATTCACAGGTATCAGCCGAAGTTCCATGAGAACGACCGAACACTGCCGAGCGCTATCCAGCGACAGATATCTGTATCATCATGCATGTGGGGGTACCACTTGGCGAAAATATACGAATCGAGCTTTGCCGAATTTGCGGCACTGCCAAAAATTTGTCATATAAAAGGCCGGATTTTTATAAGAGAGGTTTTTTATTCTGATTCCTACTCGACGATTCTACCGACTTGATAACAATCCTGATCCGCTACGAGCATTTTTCCGCCGCAAGAATCCGGTTGACATCGTGTTCAGGAGGTGAAGCGTACTTCGCCTCCACCGAGCTTCTCACACACTTGGAAGCCGATTTTCGTTGTATCCGCCGAGGTAAGATAAGGGGTAGATCGTTCTCTGCCTCTATTGGGCATTCCCGATAGTCGAAAGGCATCCAAACCCCCGACGCGATCGGTAAGAACAAAGGAAATGGAGTGTTCTCGGCTGTCGGTCGCGCTCACGCTTACACTCAGATGTGCCGTAGACACATTCGAATCTCGCGACTCGTGCTGCCGCGCCGCGATCGTATTGATGTGTACTCGCGCCGTGTATCCGTTCCGAGTTACTGCGACACGCCGGAGCGCACCAGTGCCTGGACCCATGTTTTCGCGTTACCGTGTGCAGCGAGCGCTATCATTATACTATTGTATTTTATTATATTCTAAATTGCAGATTAATATTGTATTGTATAAAATAAAGAGTGTTTGCATTTCGTCTTGATATATAATTGCATTCGTTATCTGTAAGCGCCCTCTCTCTCCGCCATGAATCTCTCTCGTTTTCTGTCCGATTAAGTTGTCCGACGAGCTATTCCGCGCAATGGAAGTTAGGTTGTTTCAACGCAAAGGTTGAAACAACCTTTATAAAATTTGTATAAAAATAGATTTCAGATTTGACAGGTATCCATTTGTGTCCGTATAAATTGTGCTCCGTAAAAGATAAGATTGAAATCTGGAGACATTAGTGTCGACGCTAAGCTATGGCGCGAGACACGGACGTATCTTCTTTATGTGAACCGGTAAATTGCGTCAAATAGAGAGATTATCGGAAACTCAATAAAGACTGAACCGATCAAGTTCTAAGTGTGCTCAATCGGCCGCTCAGAATATATAATGAAAGTGTTTTTATTTTTTCTCTACGTATCCTATAAGCAGAGATGTCGCGACGCAAAGTTCCGAATTGTCACTTTTCACATTAAGATAAAGAATGAACACGAAAGGAATACGGTCGACGATGATAATAATAATGACGACGACGTCATTATTATTATCATTGTCGATCGCATTCCTTTCGTGTTCATTCTTTATGCAAGGAGCGCTAGTTTCGTGTCCTTCTGACACTTTACGCAAAGAGTGTTAGTGATACATGACCAGCGAGCGTTGCTATCTGGAGATACGGTTGTGTCTCAGCGCTAAGCATGGTGTGAGTCTGTATTACGATAATGATTAGGTCGATTTTTTCAAAATAGGATCGGTAAAGCCGGTAATAATAAAACACGCTGTAATTGCTAAAAACTAGGAAATATAATGAAAAAGCGATTTATTCGACTTGATCTCTATTTGTTTGTAACTTAATATTTAATAAAAGGAGATCAAATAAAAATGAAATTATACACTATATTTGTTAACTAAGCCAGAAGATGATGACAGAACGATTTATTCGATCTCAATCTTCATTTGTTTATAACTTATTTATAATGTTTAACAAAAGAAAATCAAATGAAAACAAAATTATTCGTTGATAATTGTAAACTAAGCTAGGAAATAATAATGAAAAAAACGATTTATCTCTATTTATTTATAATTATTATTTAAAAAAGAAGACCAAACAGAAATGGAATTACCCAAATAGAACAATAAGTCATTATGATATCAAAATGATATCAAAATGATTCCAAAAGGAAATTTCATTAAAAATCATTTTTCAATCATTTTCGATTCATTTTGATGCCATTTTGATGTTATTTTGACGCTATTTGACCTGCTTCTTGAGTATACACTGGTATTTGTTAAATAAGTTAGGAAATGACAACAATTAATAAATAGTGTATAATTTTCTTTTCGTTCTTCTTTTGTTAAATAATAAGTTATAAATAAATAGAGATCGAGATCGAATAAATCGTTTTGTCATTACTTTATTTTTATTTCCTAACTTATGTAACAATATAGTATTTATTGCGTTGATGATATATTTTTATTTATTACATATTGGTTACTGGCACTGACATTGTTTTTAATTTCTATATTCAAAATTTATTTAATTTAAGACATAAATTGTCTTCTATATCTCTGCACTTTATAAATCCTTTCCTCCTGAATAATCATTTTCTTGATACTCTACCTTTTTTCTTTTATTCCTCTAACTCTTATACTCACCTTCTTTTTTCCTCTTCTCATGTTTCCTCGACCTTCAATTTTATTCCATTCCCAGCAATCTCTACAATATTTTTAAACGCATTCGCCTGGACCTCTCGATCTCTCCGGTCGCATGCTCTTATTGTGCCTTCTTCAATGTCTTGATCCTCTTCTTTATGTGTTAAATTTCTCCCTTTCTCACAATATCTTTCCCTCTTCCTGGAAACACTTAATTATTCTTCCCATTCCTAAAACTAACTCCTAATAACCCTTCTTCTCCTTCATCTTTTCGCCCTATCTCGCTCCCCCCTTTCTTCTCAAAACTGCTTGAGTGTATCAACTTTTCACATCTTAATGCCTTTGTCTCAAATTTTAATATCCTTCCCTCCTGTCAATCTGATTTTCATCAATCTCACAGTATGACGACAGAATTGCTTCACATTTCTAACTCGTACTTTATAATTTCGACAATTGTCGCCTTCCATCGTTGCATTGGACTTCACAAAGGCTTTCAATACCGTCAATCATGACCTACTTTTAGTTAGACTCAAGTTATGCGGTCTTCCTCCTGCTCTCTCGCTAATCTGCTCGTTCCTTACAACCGCACAAGTCCTCGTATTTAATCTTTTTTTCTTTTCTCCTCTATTCATGCCGTTTTCTCTGTTCCCCAGGATTCCAATCTCAGATCTTTACTCTTTAATATTTTTATCTCTGATTTGTTTAATGTTTCTCTGTCCTCCGAGCTCTTCATGTATGCAGATGATGTAATTCTTCTCAAATCCTTTCGATGCTTTAGCAACCTGTTCTGCTTTAAATACAGACTTAAATCTATTGCCGAATGGTCCATTAATAATGCCTGCATCTAAATCCTTTTAAATCATTCTTGTCTGATTGTCAGTTCTTCAAGTTGTTATCCCGTCAGTCCTTCGACATTTCATCGTAATTCTATTCCAATTCCTCGCTCTTCCTCTATTCTCTATCCTCTAAGATTCTTGATGTCCATGTTGACTCTTCATGGTCATTCGAGTCACACATGGCCATATTGGGCTGCTTATGCTCGTTTATGTCTTGTTTATCCTCTTCACCACATCTTTTCCTGCTCTCAAAAATTTCTCACTTTTCAATTACTTGTTATTTCTTTATTTGATTACGCTGATGTCATCTACATTTCGGCTCTTAACCAACATTTGCTAAATCGTGTACAGCGTATCCAAAATTCTTGTCTCCACTTCTCCTATTGTGTTCGTAAATACAATCATTACTAGAGATCTGGCTGGTTTAAGATTTGGCAATGTTTCTCCTGTGCTGTCTTTTCTCTCCTTCATTCCAATACTCCTCTATATCTACGACGTCTCCTTCAGTTAAACTCTGAATATTATTCCTCTTTTAATCCTCTTGACATCAGATACCAAAATTACTTATCCTTCCCTATATATCAGTCCACTTTTATGCCGCTTTTTCACCTTTGTCAAATAGTTTTAATTCCCCTCCTGATTCAATAAAAACCTCTCCCTCTCTATCCTCTTTTCATTGCCTCGCGTTTCATCGTATCATTCACAATATTTAAACAAGATTGATGTAATTGGTTTGTATGCGCATATGCGTATGTATGTGCGCATGAGCTATTAGTACCTCTTATTATTGTTTTATTCTAGTTTTGTTACTGGTAGTCTTTGTAACAGCAATTTTGCTAACGCCTAACCATTTGTAAGCTACTATTGTCTATTTATGTTTATGTTAATTATAGTCTATTTTATTATACTTTATGTATTGTATATTGTTCTTAATATATAGTCTTTTTCATAGCTGTACAATAAACTAAATTAAATTGAATTAAATTAAATTATGAAAGTTAGAAAGAAAAAGATACATTATAAAGTATGTTTTTAAATTATAAGACAAAGAAAGATTGAGTATGCCAACTTCTCGACACGAAATATATCTCGCGTTTCATAATTAGCAGTCTTTGTCTCTTATGTGACATTTATAAAAGTTTATGTTTTTATGCTCTACGCTCATTTTCGGCGTCAAAATAAGTCACGTGATCAAAATTGACGGTTGATTCGTCAATTTTTATTACATGACTTACCATATATATTTTGACGCTGAAAATGAGCGTTGAACATCGGCATGAAAAGACTTCAAGCCCGATGTCTACGATGCTAAAAATCGATCCGCGATCTCGGACAGAGAAAGAATTGACAAATCACATTTGAATAATTTGATCATCTGACCATTGTGATTGGTCAAGTCTTTCTTCGCATCAATTATCGCATTTTAATTAAGGCTCTTAATTGCCCGTTTTTTACTCTATTTTTTATTTGTTTTAATTTTTCCAAAGCACAATTATTTGCTTTTGTTTAAGTTTAATGTATTATGGTCTAATTTAAATAATATTAATACTAATAATGCAATATTAACAACAATATTGAAAAAACATAGAATTTGTTCTTTCTAAGAATAAAATATCTTCTTATGATATCAATTCGTCTTTGATAATTGAGATCTTTTCATATTGATATTAACCTAATGAAGATTGAAGAAAAATTTAAATTAGAGAATATTAATAATGAATGGATTATTTAAGTAATATTGACATATCAGAAATTGTTAAAATTATTTTACAACTTGGACAAGGGTTTTACTTACCTAATAAAATTATTGACACAGAAAAAATGACCATAGAATTTGTTAAATTTCTTAAAAACAAAACATTAATAAATTATACGACAACATACAAAACTCCATTAGAAATGATTATATACAAGTTCTAGAAAAAATCGAACACAGTAATTAAATCAATAATGTTGATTATAAATTATTGAAGAAAGGAATAAATACTGTAAAACAATTCATTTTTAAAAAACCCTGATATTTTACTCATGCAGATAAAGACAATTCGATGGTAAAAATTAATTTATCCGACTATAACAAAAAAAGTGAACAAAATTTTATCAGATAAAATTACATATTTATAAGTATTAATAAAAAAAAAAGATTCTACAAATAAAATGACGAATCACAAACGCGTACACTTTTAATTAGATGGAAGGACAAGAAATACATAGATCATTCTACTTATGGGTTGCCAAAGATCCATAAAATAAATAATTCTTTAAGACTTTTAGGATGACGGCAGAACTTAATCAAGGTCGATATTACAGGTTTTCATTTTCAATATTGTATTATGACCTTCTTATTCTTACATGGAACCCATAGGAGATCATTACGGTCTCACATGAGACTATTATGGTCTGACACGAGACCATTATGGTCCTACATGGGACCATTATGATCTTAAATAGGGTACCTATAGGAATTTGCAGCAGGTAGTATGTAAGAAGATTATCATAAAGAAAGAACACCAATTTATTAAAATGACTAAAAGTTTTATCAAAAGCAATCAAAGAATATGGTATTATTTACGAGAGCAGATAAGGTGACTGTTATATTATGGACCAGGACGAATACAAACAAAAATTGGTCAACATGTTAGAAGACAGTAGCACATACACGGCGATTAATAGGCATCCAATATAAAGAAGATCACTAAATCAATAAGAATCTTATTGACGAAATGGAAGAATTTGGATTTTATCAATTCGATAATGTATGGTATAAAAACTGTATTGCAGTGATATTTCAGATCCTATGAATTCCCAAAGAGTCATAAGGAAGGTTGAGAATGATAATTTCATCAATTGATAGCCCTTTGTATGCATTAGCTCCGTTTTTGCATAACATTATTAAAGATAACGTTCCGAAACCCGCATACTTACATTGATAATAACTTCAAATTAGTGGAAAAATTAGATGGTCGTTCTTTAAATAATAAATACTCATTAATTCCACTTGATGCAATATCACTTTTTACGAACATTCCGCTGGATTTAGCTGTGAAAAATGTATCAAATAGATGGCCTTTCATTTTTTGCAAAGGATGAATTCATTAAAGCTTTATAGTTAATATTAGAGTCTAGTTTTTTTTTATTTTTGACGATAAAAGTTACATTCAGAAATTTGGAACACCCATGGGATTGTCTCCCATCATTGCAGATTTGCTTATGAAAGAACTAGGGAACGAAGCTTTGAGAAGGTTTGGAACTGAGCTATTATATATACCATTTTATTATATATATGAATGACATCGCGACTACTGTCCCTACTTAGTTGATGAATTTTTGGAGATATTTAACTCGTTACATCCAAAATTACAGTTCACGTTAGAGGTTGATGGTAATTATTTAAATTATTATATATAATTATATATTTCTTGGATGTGACTATAATTAACGCGAGCGAAAAATTGGAATTCAATTTGTATTACAAACCGAGCAGATACTTCAGCAGTTTCTCCATCCGCTCTCACAAAAGAGAGGTGTTCTAATGAGCATGATTGACAGAGTTTTTTACTTTCTCATCCGAGATATCATATGGAAAATTTCAATTTTATTATTAAAACGTTTTTGAACAATGTTTACGATCAAGTTTATCTTTGACACTATCAATTTAAAATTAAGATTTCTTTTAAAATGCAAGACGTTAAAATAAATAGATAAATCTAACAATAGTGAATGAAAACAAAATAATCTCTAGATTTACTATATCTTTTTTACGATATTTATGATAAATTTAAGAATATTATTAAGAATCTTAATGTCAGATTATCTTTCTTTAGTTTAAATAAATTTGAATCATCAAAACTTAGAAAGACATTTTACCACGATTCTAAGAAAAATGTTGTATACAAGATTGTAAAAATTATAACGCTTCCTATGTGGGTCGTAAATTAAAGACCAAAATTAATGAACACAAAAATTAATTAAAAAAGTGGTAATTTTTCTGTTATTTCAGAACATAGATTTGAATTTTATTGAAATAACACAAAAATGTTAGATAATTTTTTGGTAAAAAGTTGATGTCAGAAATGCTCAATTAAAATGCAAGAGAATGGATTAAATTTGAAAAATCAGATACAGAATTCTTGCACCATGCTTATACGATCATAATAAATTTTAACTCAGTTTTGGAATCATTTGACTATACTTAATTTTCTATTTATGTATTTTCTTTTATTCGACGATATTTACTTTCTTAACATTGTTGTTTACGTAATATTTAATCTTTCATGTTAATATACGTGACTCTGCATTGATACTGTGAATATGTCGCTAAAGATGCTTGGCGTTGTGATATTCTTTTTACCCATCATTATTTAATTTATAATATTTTATTGTACAGTTATGGAATGCAGTAAGTGAATTTTCATAATAAATTGGTGATCTTTCTTTATGGTAACTGTCCTTCTTATATATATTATTATTTTTTTTATTTCTCGCACTTAATCTAACAGCTAAATGACGGTTACTTCCAATTTAGTAATCTGGGAGACTCCCTTGCACTCGATCACTTTGATTTGCGAACTTGAATTGTATTAAGGAAGTTGTATTATACGAGACTACCAAGATGTTTGGAATTATTCATCAAGAGATTTTATTATACTAAACTGCTGAAGACGATTTGAATTAAGCCGAAACGTTCAATATTTGCTATATACAATACTAAGAAATATATGTTGATATAATCGCTTCAATTATTGCGAATTTAGCTCTTAATTGCTCGTTTTTTCATTTATTGTTTAATTTTTATCTTAAGAGCCCAACTTTAATTATTCTTTGTAAAAAGTAAAATACAATGGTACCATCTTTTGTTATTTACTTAACTCTAATGATATGTACCATTCGTATAAAAGATTTAATATGAAAATTGGTGCCAAGTTAAATTTCTCAAAATTTTATGTATTATTCGTAAAAAAAGATATGATACAATATCAACAATTGGCGTCAAGTTAAAGTTTTATGTAATTCGAATACCAAAATAAATAAATAATATTAATTTTAATGATATGTATTATTTCTATAAAGAATTTGATATCAAGAACTGGCATCAAGTTAAATCTCATATCAAATTAAGTAAAGAATACAATCCGTAATTGCGTTATGACCATTCAAGAGTTATCACAAAAAGTTAAAAATTAACACTTGACGCTGCTAGATCACGGTATAACATAGTGCTAAAAATATAAATGTAAAATAAGAAAAATGAGATTTTTCCATAACAGTAAAAATATCTAGCGTAACTAGATATATTGGGTGTGGAAAAAAGTTCGTGGCGTTTTTCTCGCTAGATGGCATTAAATGCTCAGCAGTCGGCAACTACTAATCGCATCGGCAACACTAGACGGGCGTTTAAAAAGTGACATTTTAACCTTTGTTTTGAGCCGAAAAAGATTAAAGAAAAGAAAGAAAATCGGTGAAGTGGATCAAAAGTTACTTTATTTTGAAAATGGAAATAAATAAGGAAAAAATTCGCTACATTTTGCATTATCACTACGATAAAGGCAAGAATGCTGCACAGACTTGTGAAAAAATTTGCGCTATTTACAGAAGATTTATGAAGATACTCTATCAAAATCAGCAGCACGGAAATGATTCGCTCGCTTTCGTGCTGGAAATTTCGATGTGAAAGATGAACCTCGCTCCGGTCGATCATTAAAAAGTCCGATGATTGGTAAAAGTCGAGATAAGTATGTGAGCACTGTGGAGATTGTCAGGGAATTAGGCATCGATCACAAAACAGTTTTAAATCATTTACACAAAGTTGGATATAAAAAGAAGCATGATGTTTGAGTTCCTCACGAGTTGAGTGTTAGGAATATGATGGACCGAATTAACATTTGTGATACGCTATTGAAATGGAATGAAATTGAGCCATTTCTGAAGAGAATGATAACTGGTGATGAAAAATGGATCACCTACGACAATCCAACTAGAAAAAGATCGTGGATAAAGAAAGGAGAGAAGGCGCAAGCAATCGCAA
>Ga0157364_1007133_pt1 | contig 11553 bp, 6 predicted proteins | sample AttsexASBM2_FD_111476 | JGI IMG/M metagenome (GOLD analysis project Ga0157364, IMG submission 111476) | Fungus gardens microbial communities from leaf cutter ant in Ribeirão Preto, State of São Paulo, Brazil - Atta sexdens ASBM2 | ecosystem: Host-associated > Fungi > Mycelium > Unclassified ...
AACTATGCTAAGTGTAAATTAATTGAAAATACTTTTCAACTTTCATCATCCGTTATTTCTTGCATAATCCTATTATTTTGTGTGTGATTCATGATAACCTTCCCCCCTCCCCCCGGGTATGAGCTATTTCTTAAAAAATATATTTTTATTTTTATAGTGTTTTATATACTTATTAAATTTTAAAATATGCATTATGCTTTAATTATTAAAAATATGATACAAAAATTTTTATTAATTTTAGATGCACTTTTAAGAGTTTGAATTTTTATGAGTCATGGTCTCTCCTATATCTAATTCAGTGTATCTTTTGATTAATTACGTTTGTTGTATTAATTATATTTAAAGAGTTTTTTATATTCTCATTTGTTTTCTATACAAAGCTTATTTTACTTAAATATTATAATAATTATTAATATTTGTGATATCTTATTAATCTAATATCTAATATCTTATTAATCATCGTATAGATCTCTTTCAATAATTGCCTCTTATGATTTCACATAGAAGCATTTACATATATTAATGGAACGCGCGCTTTTCGCAGTAATACTAGTATCTATAACTAATCATGACGATGAAAGTATTAGCTGCATTGACACGCACTTTATATTATCTCGCGCGTTGAGTGAACTCGGTGAGTTTCTCTACTAAAAATTTACATGTGTCATGACGTGATGCATTAAATCGACCATACAAGTGAGCGCTGTACCGAGTATACTCTGCTTCGTACATATTTTCAAATGTCATATATGGGACTTTTTTTACCAGTTTTTTAAACGATATACGTTCAATAATTTATTTGAAAATTGACAGTTGACAATTTGTTCTCTCTAATATTGTTACATAAAAATGAATATTCTATTTTCATCTTTTTTTAACTTTCGAAATCGAAGAATACTTTATATCTTAAATAAAGTTATATTTTGAGAATATATAGATACATTCTCAAAAAGTTACAGTCTCCTCTCTCTCTTCTCTTCTCCTGATAAAAAAATTTCACGCTGAAATTGTTCCACGTTTTGGAATATTTCAGCTTTTCAGCGAAATTGTTGAAAATTTGCTGAAATTTCACTGAAAGTGAATTTTTCAGTTAATATACTGAAAAATCGCTGAAATTGAATTAAAATTTCTTTTGCTGAATTTTTACTGAATTTTTCTGAAAATGAATTTTTCAGTTAAAAATCGCTAAAATTATTCGCTGAAATTTTTCTGAATGCTAAAATTTTGCTGAAAAGAGAGAGAGAGAGAGAGAGAGAGAGAGAGAGAGAGAGAAAGAATGTTTCAAAACGTGGAATAATTTCAGCGAAATTTTTCCACCAGGATCTGCATGATTTTCTCTCATAATTGAATACAATAATTTTGAAAGTCCTCTTCACATAACCCAACTCGATTAATAACGTTGTTGTATAAATAAAGATAAAACAGGCCCTAGGTTACGGTAATCCGTTTATTCATGATTGGATTCCAAGCGATTCCGTAGATATGCCACGAGATTCCCTTGCTCTCTTGAAACTGCTGTTGAAAGCTGTTCAATTAAACAGTATTTTTATGGTATATTCATTATATGATGTTTGTTCCAGAAACAAACTCGTATCGATTTTTCTAAATTCATCTCGTCTTTTATAAACTGATAAACTGGATAATTATTATTTTTATTGTAATTGTTTTGAACTATTAAATATTTTTTTTTGGTTCCATTAATTTTAATTCTAAAAAATCTGATAAAAATAAGTATAAATAAAAGAAAAATGAAAAATTTCATTAAATTTAATTATAAAAAATTTTCATTTTTTACGTTACATGATAAGTATCATGGTAATTAAATGTATTAAATATCTTTGTTTGAAAATAATCGTTTTCGGAATTTTGTAATTAATTTGTTGCATCTATTGAAGATGTCAGTACATCGCTTGATACAGACGATCTCCAGGTACTAATTTGAAATGAGCATATCAAATTAAACAAAGTGCAACGGGTTTGTGGCAAGTGGCAGAAATTCGTTTTGCAAATGACATGCTTTTAATCGTTGAAAATTACTCAAGACCGCGAGCTTTGTTATGATAAAAGAACGAACTTCTCGTCCACCGTTTTATTGCCGTACGAATGGCGCATAAATCTCCCTTCGTAACTTGTTTCCGATGGACTACGCAAGTGTAACGCAAACCAGATTTCCATTAGGAGAGAAATAGATAGAAATAGATAGAAATAGAATGCATAGTTAATTATGTATATATTAAGTAAGTGTCATATAATTTTAAAATTTAAACATTAAAGTTAAAAACAAGCTAAATTCGTAAATAAATATTATCGCTGAATCTTATGAATACGAATTTGTAATATCGCGATCATCATAAAAAGATTAGGCTGACACATACAGAGTGCTTGACACAAGTGTTAATAGACTTGCGTGACTTTAAATTATAAAGCATGTAGATGAATTTTTTGGATAAGTCATACGATTTTATTTCCAATGCTTCACAACTTTATTAACATTCCTATCCTATTCCTAACGCAACGTGTATTTTCAAGCACGGATAATTAACGTGACGATTCAGAAAGTGTAATTGATTATTTAAGTTAATTTGTATAAAGTATAAAAATCATTTTATAAATTTTAATACATTATTATATCTTTGTTACAATGATTTATTATAAAAAGGTATAACTTTTGTTAATAAAAAATATTAAATGTATTAAATATATTATAAATTGTTGAAAAGACAATAGGACGTTTGTCCTTTGTTATAATTGTATAACATGTCACTTTATTAATTTTGATCATCATCATTTTAGCTCTTTTAATATATAATATTGTTGTAATCTCTTTTGAAATATGTACAAATAATTTATAAAGTCGTTGAATGTCAGAAGAGTTTGCCGACATCTGATTTTGCTGAAATTTTATTTCAAGCTCATTGCTTTAACGGGCATTTCTTGATTTTGCCTATAAATTGAGCTGAAAATTTTTGTTATAGGTTCCCTCGTTTATACTATATAACTGAATCATACGGGAAGAGTAATTCCCTCCGGGAATCCTCCCTAACTGAAAGAGTTTAAGAGTTTGATAGTATTCGTTTCATATGTATATGTATACAACGAAATAGGAAGCAAAAGTAGTTCTATTCGAAAGGATTCTTGTTTGAAATAATACTTGAACAAAATAATTGATTGTTGAGAGAAGGTGATCCTAAACGAATGTTTGGAAATGTATTATGCCGATAAATCTTTTTTTTTGAATGAGGAATTGAATATAACTTTTTATAAAAAACTTATAATTGCGATAGACAAACCACAAAAAATCCACAGCTCGAAGTTATTATCGCGAATTGTTGCACGTGTAAATAGATATGAGAATTGGGAATGGTTTGCAGGAATTTACGAGAATGTTATTTCGCGTCAATTTGGCATCCAATTTTCTTTCGACATTTCTTGCGCTCATCTGATTTCCGCCCACCCATTTCAATTATTTAGATTTCGCAAAGCTCAATTACACTTGTTACCGAAGTAAGTGCAATTTTAATCGCACGAACTCTTTCCTTCTTCAATTCAACGTATACAACGAGTATAGTTTATGTAGGAGATAAATGCGCTTGCTGTAAATATCGGTAGCCTCGAGGAAAATCGATTATAACGCGAATATCCATCTCACCGCAAGCACTTTGAGATACAAGAATTTACTTTTTCCATATGGAGAAGTCTATCAGGATTTATGGTGGAAATTTCACATATAGTATTACTTTATCTTCTAGCCATATGTGATTTCGTGTTAAAGTTTAGTTTGCTATATTCTTGTAGGATTTTCCCAGAATGACTTTTAAAGCAATCACGGTTAATTTGACACTAATTAATGACCTTTATTTCTCGTTCATAAAAGTCCTCTACCTTAAGTAATATTTATCAAATCATTCACGATAATTCACGCTTGGAGAGAATAGAGGTCACATTCAAATACGCTTTTAATGGAAAATTTTTTAAATTAAAAAATAAAAAGTGAATTTTGAACATGTAAGTTTTCAGAAATGAGATTTAAAAAAATATTTTTACATCCATTTAGAATTTTCATTACTGATATAAAAACAAAATAAAACATTACTGAATTATTTCGTAATGGAAATTTATTTCGCGGTATTTATAGATTCACTCAGCAAATGAAAATCCAGAATACAATTTATTCATTTATAAAATTTGTATGTTTCCCTGAACATTGCATTATCACTGCTAAAGGAAATATAATTATTCATTATCTCGTTAACATATTTTTCTTATGAAATTTTCTTCTATAAAAAAACAAAAAATTGTTTAAATATAAGTCCAACCTTTGCAGGAAAATCATCTTTCTCAGAGTGATAACCTACAAGAATGTACATATATGTGCATACAAATATATACGTGTATTAACACATGTATAAATTTTCTTAACTTAATTCAGAATGGTTTAAATACATTTTTAAGATTCAACGTAATTAAACGTAATTAAGATAAATATCTCATATTCTACTAATCGTGTTTTATTATTATTTCAATCATACAATTGTTTATTAACATTCTGAATATTTAATCTTTGTTTAGTTTTTATTTAGTTGAATTTGTAATTAAATATTTTACGAATTGCTTTCAAAAGTAATTACTTTACAATTTTAAGAACAATATTTGCATATTTTAAATAAATTAAGAAATGCTTACAAATATAAATAATACAAATATAAATAATACTTCTACATCTTTGGTTCAAGGCTCTTTTTTAACACAATTTTTTTTTTATATTTCCATAGCGGAACAAAGAATCCCAAATCAGTTTTAAGTTATACCGACACGCTAAAAAGTAACCCTCTTGACGAAGCTTTGTGATATTTTCCTTGGAGTCTAAGGAGACTTGGCATTTTCCTAAAATTTTTCCGAGTTTTCTCTATTCTGAAAAAAGATATCTAAATTTTTAAATACCTAAATTTTAGAATTATATTTACTAGAATCATATTCATTGGATTAATTTATTTTAAAATTAAAGAGCCTCTCATATATTTTTCATTCTTACAAATGTAAAACGTTTAAAGAGGTTTATACGTTGAAATGAATTTTAGATAATAATTTAGATGGATTTTAAGAGAAAAGTGATAGTAATTTGTTTTAGAAGTCGGTATATACATTATGTATAATAAACTTATGCTTTCATACACTTGTATATGTTACGTAAGCTGGGAATAAAGTGGACTTTAAATGTCAAGTATAATATATGAAATGTGGAATAAGAAGAATTGATGTATAAATTCTCCATAGAGAGAACACGTATTTATTATATGCAACATTCGTTTAATAAAACATGATGCACCAGTAATCCAAATAATAACTAAACTACAAGTCTACAAGTAAAAATTTCTTTTTCTGATGAGGTTGATATGTTGAAACTTTTGATAATTTCGGTATGTCAGGAAGTCATTACATTGTAAGAATATACCTGTCGTTCACCAGCCATGCCACCCTCGTACATGCTTCCTCGTCGATAATACACCGCTGGCATACAAAATTTCAACGATATGGAATCACCGAGACCCTCGTCTTTAATCTTAGCGCACTATAATAGTCTTTTTAATTTATCTTTAATTATACTATATTCTCTATTCTTAAGATCGTTTATTATGCTTGTCGATTGTTTTGTCGGTTATATCTTCGCCTTCTTTTTGCTTCTCTCCTTAGTCATCGACTTTTCGTTCCGACTTTTCGTATGATCAAAATATACTATGAATCGTCAACGTCGTTAAGATATGTATGCTCTTCTCTTACTGTATAGAAATATTATTTTTCTCTCTTTTTTTTTACATTGGTGCAGGTGATCTCGTGTTCGTTAACAAGTGATATTTTGGAACTTTTCGATATTTCACTGTTCCTTAAGCCGCTTTCTTGTGCGGCGCGTGACGGTGGCAACAAAAATAGACGCGCGTGCGACGGTCAAGTATGTGCAATATGTATGTATTTAATTTATTTATATATACATATATATATATATATATATATATATATATTTATATATCTGTAGGAAGATCACTGGTTGTTTAGGCTGCTACTACAGGTCCAGAACTTGTCTCCAGGCAAGTGAGGTCGTCGTGTCGAGCCAAGCTTACTCTTGCAAGTTCGTCGTCACTCTCTCGACGAGGTACATGACCCGTTGACGACAAAGTGGATTGTTGATCCTGATCCTCGCGTCCTTTCGTAATCTTTCTTTATTAGGCTCTAGTTTCGTCTTTTCGTTGAAACGATCGTTTACGCGCTGTTTCGACGCTATGGGGTTCGTCTCTCGAAGACGCCTTGGCGTCTGTTGAAAACTTGGAATCTCGAGAGTTTACTCCTCGGAATGGAACTCCGGGAGCCGGCGTGTTCCAATAATCGTTATCCTCGTTCGTATATTCGCACGCTGAATCGATCTTTCTCGCGAAGGTGTATCTGCGACGAAATTGAAGAATCTTTGGATCAGTAATTTAGGCTGTACAAGGAATCTGCTCCCACGCGGATCGGCGCGCGTGATTGATGGTCAACGATGACGACGACCGTTCGTTGTTAAGGGTGCACGACTCGCTGCTGTCTCGCGTGCGCGCGTACACAGTGTGGGCGGACGACATGTGAGCCACGCTGATGTGCGTATGCATCTGTACGCGGTTTTCGGTGCTCTTTTTTTTAACGTTGTTTGACTAGTATGCACCTTGGTATCTATCTGTGCGCATATCGTTGATTGCGCGTTTGCTGATACGACATGTATACGCGTGTGTATATATGGGGATGTGTGTGTGTGTGTGTGTGTGTGTGTGTGGTGTGTGTGTGTGTGTGTGTGTGTGTGTGTGTATGTATGTGATAAGATGTGTCAAAGTTGTATTTTTTGTTTTTTTTAGGAAAAATAAATGTGTGTGTGTGTGTGTGTGTCACTTTTACGTGTGCGCACACTTAGGCACACGTGTCCGTACGTGAGTACGCGATGCCGTTTCGCAAGGGTGAGTGGTTGAACCGTAAGAGGAACATATATGTATATCTATACGTGAGAACGAGTGACGTACGTAAAGGATGTACGCGTGTGTATGTGTGCGCGCGAGAACGACGGAGCGCGTGTCGGTTTCGAGAAACAGGTACTGGCCTGCCGAGTGCCTAGGGGAAGACTGGACTCGGAAGCAGCGACTCGGTGGCAGGATCCACGGGGAACGACGAGTGCGGCTGTGTGAACCGATCTCACTCTCGCACTAGTATTCCCACCCCGAATCCGCCTGTTACCTCTCACTCCCGCTCTCGCTCTCGCTCTTGGTTTACGTGAACGAACGAACGAACGAACGAACGGCTGCCGGGCACAGGCGCGCTGGCTGCCTGGCTGCTTCTCTTCGCCGCGCCAAGCCGCGCCGACCGAGAATCAATACGTCGGCAGCCCCGTACTTTCGCCCGCGAAATCTCAATTTTTGCGCTCGACATCCGGTCGAGTAGTCTTATTTTCGATCTTAGTCATCCCCGAATCAGTGCGACACGCTCCTTTCACCTCATGCGTAAACGGCAGCTGAGAATGACTTGGGGATCGTTTTTTTGCGGTTCATTAGACCGTGTTTTTGCATGCTCCGTGATACATTGTTCAGGAGAATGCTCCCTTTTTGCCCCTTTTCAGCTACTTAAAAAGCGCGGGAGATCCTTGTTTCTAACGAGAGTTCGATAAGAATCGAAAGATTATGTCAACGGTCATTTTTTACGTTAACATGAATTTTTGTTATAAAAGTTTGCACTACAGAAGGAATAGAGAGAGGAAGAAAGAGAATAAGTCTATAGATTTATAGCGAATAAATGGTTTATATCTAATTGTTGATAAGAAATGTGTAAACGTTTATTTTTTATTACATGGCTTTATTGATTTTTAATGTTTAATACGATTCACATTATTGCCATATGTTATTATTATTACAATTCATTGAATAATTTTAATGAAATTGATATTATTAATATCAGTAAATAATATATATAACATATAGAACATTTTATTTTAAGCATTCAGTTCTTTTCATAGATATTACCATTAATGCATATGGAGATATTATAATTGCATATTTGGTAAATCTCTCTCTCTCTCTCTCTCTCTCTCTCTCTCTCTCCGTCAGTACGAAATGTAGCAGTGGTTTTAGCGTCAAAGTTCGCGTCGAGCGAACTAAAATTTTTAGCTTCATATTTATGTTGCATGCATGCATGCCTTTTAATGTAGCTCTTGGATTTTCATGTTAGTTTTAACACATATGTTCGATACTATCGCCGATCGTGAAGTAGTTCGCTAGAGCGTTATAATAAGATTGACTTGGAGTCACTTGTGATTGGAAATTAGATAATCCTGCCATAATTAATGTCTTGTCTAGGGCTCTCACCTCGATGCAACAGTGTAACATGGTTACGAATAACAGACAGACTATCGTAAAATTTGGATACGTAAAATTTTTTGAATTAATACGTGATACCCTAAGTGTTTCATAGAAGGATGTGAGAGAGAGAGAGAGAGAGAGAGAGAGAGAGAGAGAGAATTTCGTAATTATTATTAGAATGAAAAAAGAAAATGTGAATAACCATAAAACGTAATTTACAAGCATAGTAATAGTTTTATGTACTTTGTGGTTAATGAGAAATATGAAGAACGATCTATCTTTATCGACTTTATTAATAACAAAATAATTCCTAATAAGGAGACATCAGGAAGGAAATGTCATGAGAAATATTACCTAGGAGATGAAAGGAGATAAAAAGAGATAAGGAAGAGAATTGGATAGTAAGACAAGAAAAGAGGATAACGAAATAGTCAAACAGAGGAACGTCGCACAATGTGATCATCATATATATTTACGAGGCTTCACAATTCAGAAAATCATTTTTATCGGGCGGTTCTATAAAAAAAGAAATTTTTTCGAAAAAGGAATCCAGAGCATGATAAAGATTATTCTTTTAAACTAAGAAAAGTGAAAAAGAAATCTTGGATTTCTAAGATACTGCTTCTGAATTTTAAAGTTCTAGCTAAGATATGTATATTTGTATTTCTATTCATGATATCGATAGAGTATCCATATACGCAATGACATACAGTCGGAAGTACATAGATACTCAACTAGTATGTATATTCTCTCTCGCCCTTCTGAGTAGTAAAGGATTTCTATCTCGCACGAGAGACCATGTTGTTCGGCCATGATGCGTCGTCAATATGGAATTCGTGATAGTTGAGCAACAAATATCTATAGCGATTACAAACTTGCTAAATATATTATGCGTGTTAGATAGTAGCCGAAAATACTATTTGAATGTATATGAAAAAATGAAACGTATATTTCAAGTTAATATCAATGTATTCTTTGCGTCATTGTGTAGTATAACAGTACAATATTATTATCTACTATACTCTCTGTATAAGCGAGATGGATGTTATGCCTAATATGTTTCTTAAGAGAATGTATCAATGTGACAATGTAAGAGTAGTGGAAATACAAGGTACGCTTGAGTATAGCATAAAAGCAGTAGATTACAATGTAGAGGTAAAGCGCGTGCGACAGGAAGGTGCTTCTTAAATGATATAGCGAGAGTGGAAATTTCTATAGAGTATATAGAGATCGCGTCCTGAAATTAATGCTCGAGATGTACATTTCAAACAACTTCTTTTTACGATATTATCAAGATGCGGTGAGATAGAATGGAATAAATAAGATTGGATAGTTAACGTAATATTTATAATGCTGTACCGAGGCAGATTGCAGCGAGTGCACATCTTATATCCATCTGCCATAAATGGCTTCCAAAGTCTTTCAAAAGTTTTCGATATCTAGGAACTATCTAATACCGTAATATACCGCGAAAACAGAATGAAGAATTTCATATAGTAGACTTAGTGCTCGTATTCGAATCGATTCCTCTTCGAATCTCCGAAATTGATACTCTTCGAAATACTTCAGCGACATGTCTTCGTCATAGATTTTGGTAAATTAGTGTTCTTAGACGCTTACTTGCTTCTCCCTCGAGTTATTCTAAGTTTCATTTAAAGGTTTTCTATCGTCCTGACACAAAGTGTCAGGTTCTTGAGAACGAAGTTCGCAGTCTTTGGAAAGTTGCGCGAGCATTCCGAGTCTTTTGTACTCACAACGAATGTTGTTCAAAGTTGCAAGTAACAAAAACACATAGTACAGATAAAAGCGAAAGGAAGGTATATTTTTTCTTCAGAGAAGTGATAAAATACAAAAGACATGGCTATCAATGAAATTATCAACAAGTTGTAAGTAAATTGAATTTCTGAAATAAATCGGTATTGTGATTTCATAGAAGTCATTAACGATCATAATTCGCTAAATTCGTTTGTTGTTTGCGTATTCTTAATTTATTTTTGATAAAATTTTGTTTTTGATAAATTTTGTTTTTGATAAGTTTCTCAGGTTAATTGACAGAACTATAGAACTATAGAGCTAGAGTCCGACCGAAATTTTGATTTGATTTCGAATTCGGCCGAAATTAAGAGAAATTTCGATGAGTAAACCGAAATTGTACAAGTTGCAACGCGCTGGTAAGCGTTCAAAAAACAATTGTTCGATTTTCATTATTAACTCGTTAATTAAGCTTAAGACAATTTGAGAACAAACTTTTGATGTGATCCTAATAACTGTGATTTGATTTTTTTTAAAGTTGAGGATGCAATATTATTATAGTTAGATATTTTAATAAAATCTTGTTTTTTAAAAAGTACGTTTTGTCATGATTTCTGAAAATCATACGGTGTAGAATTAATCTAAAAATGTCGATTTTAACTCCGGCCAGAAAAATATGACTCCATAGCTTCTCTCTCTCTCTCTCTCTCTCTCTCTCTCTCTCTCTTTCTTTTTTAATAAGATTTATTTAAGTTTCGGTTTTGTTTGGTTTCGTTTTCGGTTTCGGCCAATGTCAAAATGCAGTTTTCGTTCGGACTCTATATAGAACTACATATTTTATAGGTATCTAATATCTCATTACATTATGATACAGCAAAACATAATAAAATAATGCTATCGAAGAAACGCAGTTTTCCTATTTTTTTCCTGATTTTTAATAAATTGTCGTTTGGCGATATTCCAAACTGGATAGATTCCAGATTACGAATTGGTTTTACAAATTGGTTTTAAGAAAAACTTTCGATATGATGTATATATATGTAGAAATTTTATTCCATTTCAAGAGCTGATATCTGTGAATCCTGAAATTTATTAAACTTATCTTAAGACCGTGATAAAGCCAGTCCTTTTCCTGCATTGATCTGGAAGACTTTGCTTCGTTCGTTGAATGTGTTTCATTTTTACGGATCTTCCATCTCCATATCAAATTCAGTAGATATTTTACGGAGATTCATAAAAAAAAACCTGGAATCGCAACAGATTAGTTAGCGAATGAAAAACTTTGAGAAAAAATTCGAGATAATTGATCTAAATTTATTCTGGGCTTCAATATAAAAATAATGAACATTTAAATTGTTTCTTTGAAATTCCGAAAAAAATGTTTTGTGTGTGTGTGTGTGTGTGTGTGTGTGTGTGTGTGTGTGTGTGTGTGTGT
>Ga0157364_1007134_pt1 | contig 11553 bp, 4 predicted proteins | sample AttsexASBM2_FD_111476 | JGI IMG/M metagenome (GOLD analysis project Ga0157364, IMG submission 111476) | Fungus gardens microbial communities from leaf cutter ant in Ribeirão Preto, State of São Paulo, Brazil - Atta sexdens ASBM2 | ecosystem: Host-associated > Fungi > Mycelium > Unclassified ...
AACGGAACTGCTGAATGACGAAGCGCTGAAGTCGCGTGAAATCAACGTAGAAACCTTTAAAGGACGCGTGCAGCTGAGCGGTTTCGTTAGCTCAGCACAGATGGCCAGCCGCGCCGTGCAGGTTACCCGCAGCGTGAAAGGTGTGAAGTCGGTAGTAAATAATATGCAGATTAAGTAAGCTGGCCTTACGGTCAGAACTTTATCAGCAGTTTGAGGGCGGTATTTATTCCGCCCTTTTACTTTCAGCGCCAGTTGGCAGCCAGTACAGGTTGCAGCCGCTGAAGCTCTGCATCGGCAAACATAGCGGTTGCAGACGCTGGCGGTGCAAAGGCAGCCATCGCCTGGACAAGGTTTTCAACATTTTTGTAAAACAGTCTGGACCCGTTACCCGCCGTAATATTCCAGGGCTGTTCGGCAATGTTGGCATACCAGTTATGCAGGGTGACCAGCTGATTACTGCCTGTCACTGAAATTTGCAGATCCTGCTCTTTATGCTGGAACCATAAGAAGTCTGGACTGATGTCACTGCCAAATACCAGCCTCCCCATTGAGCCGCTAAATTCCAGCTCGTTAACGCCGTGTCCCACTTTTACGGTCGACATGATACCGCTGACCACCACATGATTATTACCCTCACCCAGTTTCACCGTTGAGATATTTCCCTCAATAGTGTTCTCGCCATCTCCAACTGTCAGATGATCAATCTCACCAACGATGACATTATTACCATTGCCTGCCGTAATATTGGCGTTTTTCCCCGTCACATTAAATCTGTTGTCACCGTTCCCAGCCACCACCGTGTTAAAAACACCTGCCACATTGATGATTCTGCTTTCGTCATCCAGTGTGACTTTAGCGAAAGTTTTATCGATCGTTATGGTGTTAAGGTCAGGAATACCTGGCTTAGCCTCCTCAGATGCAGAAGGTAATGAGGGCGGCACTGGTGGAATTGATATATCCGGAACAATTACTGCAGGTTGTTCATACGATGGTGGCATGCCGATATCGACCGCAGGAACCAGATCCGGCGAGTACTCCGCAAAAATGAAATCGCTCGCACTAACTTGGGAGGTTTCCAGGGTGTCCAGATAGAGCAGATTGACGTTGGTACCCTCAGCACCCTTGTAGATAACGTTAACGCCATGAATTTGAGATAATCCATTGATGGTGCCGCGATTGCTCTGGGTAATGCAAAGCTGGCTGAAATCAGTAATCCCGGTTTGTCGCAAATCAATTTTATCCGTGCCGTGACGGAAGCCACGTAACGCATTTTGGTAGTTCGTCACTCCGGATTGGGCGGCCACCACGAATGTGTCTGACGAGGCGCTATCATGACTGTAGACAGTCCCATTGAGCGTGAAAGTGAAATTGCCCTGAATATCACTACTCATGATAACGCCTCTGCCACCGCCGTTAAGGATCACGGTTCCGAGGCCTTGCTGTGGCTGATGTGTAGAGATGTCGCTACTGGTGTAGCTCTGAGGCGCGATAAACGTATCCTGGAAAAGGAAGTTCCCCGCACCCATCCCGGCGAGTTGCTGATTCTTCAGAACGATGCTCTGGCCCTTACCCAGCTCAACCCGGACATCCGCCGCTTGCTGTGTCAGCTTCAGATCGGAAAATGTTTTTCCGGAGAACCCTACCAAATCGATAGTTTCGCCTCGTGCAGCCTCAAAGTTATTGATAACATCGTTGCCCGCATCACGGCGATGGACGACATAGAAATCTTTACCCGCACCACCGGTCAGCGTGTTGTTCCCGCGTCCGCCATCCAGTAATGCATCAGCCTTCCCTGCAACCAGCGTATCGTTTCCATCGCCTGTGACAATATTCTGAATAGCAGACGGATTTTTAATCGTCAGTGCAGCACCGCCAATACTGGCAACGCCGCTCAGCAGGTTAACCGTAGTGTTGCGCGAAACGGCCGCTGCGTTGAGTGTATTACGCCCTCCGGCAACGCCATTGACCGAGTCATCCAACACCGCTCGGGTGGTTTGACGGACTACGGCGTCGATATATTCATCGGTATAAAAATAAGTATCGTCTGGACTACTTTTGCTGCCATAAAGTCGTAAGGACCAGGTATTTAATGTGACTGGCAAACCTGAGTTCGCATCGCTGACCTGCAAAGTCCAGTTACCTGCCGAACATTCACCAAAATCGTGGGTGGTCATGAAAGTATATTTAAATGAGCCTGACCGGCTGCTACCCTGGTCAGCCTCACTCGCACCCGGCATACCTTCCGGGATCTTGCCCTGACGGTTAAGCAGTATGCTTTGCGTGCCATCAGGGGAGATCAACCTGAGCGTCAAATCACCCAGACGCCCCACGTCTGCATCAAAGTCAATTTCAACATGCTCAACATTCAGACCAGCCTTCATTGCAATGGACGACGTCAGCGTTGCTCCTGCCACCACATTTTGACCAAGTGGGCCACTGGACGCGCTGTAGACATACTCATTGGCAGCCGTATATTGAGTCATCCAGGCTTCGGATAGTCGAACAGCGGCCCGTGCATCAACTTCACCAAACCCGTAATCATTGCTGGTATGCATCCCGCCACCGTTCCAGCTGCGGCTGCTATTGTCACTCCAGTCGGTGGAAGGATCGTTAATCTTGTGGGCAGAGAGCGCAAGGATCTGTTGGACATCGCGATAGCCAAGATTCGGATTGGCTTCAAGCATTAACGCAACAATACCGGAGACGATTGGCGTGGCAAAGCTGGTTCCCTGCATGCTGCTGTAGTCATTGCCAAAGGTCGAGCCACGATCCGTTTCCAGCATATGGCCGGTTGAGACAATATTGCTGCCCGGCGCTGAAACCAGCAGGCTGGCACCCGGGCTTGAGAACGGTGAAGAACCAATCTGCAGCGTCGATAAGTCACCCTGAGCATTGATTGCCCCCACTTCAACCGAGAAGCGATTATTACTGGTCAGCGACCCCTGCGCATTACCGCCAGCCGCCCGGTCATTGCCGCCAGCCGTAACGATAACCGTCCCTAGTCCACCTCGGCCATTAGCCGCTGCATACTGCGTATTCATACTCAAAGAGCTGGCAGTGTTAACAGTACCTTCCTGCAAATTACTGAGTGCAAAGTCATGGGTGAAGCCCCAGCTATTATTGGCAATGTCAAAACTGACCATGTGTCCAAGCCCGGCGAGGTCGGCACCGTCATTAGCCAGGCTATAGCCGCCTAACGTAGCGTCATAGGCTACACCAACACCACCTTTGTCATTGCGGGCTGCGACCATCACTCCTGCCACCATTGTGGCATGGTTAGAAACCAAACCAGGCAAGGCACCACTGGCCCGTTGAGATTCCAGCCAGGCCCGATCGACGTTTACTGCAAGGTCAGGATGATCGATATCAAAGATTTCAGGCGCGGTAGCAAACTGGCCGCCCGGCTCAAACTGTCCAATACGAACGCCTTTCCCGGTATAGTCCTGCCAGACCTGCAGAATATTAGTCTCGCTCAGATACCATTGCTGCGCGGCTAAAGGATCGAGCGGCATATCCGGCGTTAACAGGGTGACGGCAGCCCGCATCGGCGCTGTCTGTCCGCTATTGAGATCCACTACCGAAGCGGAAAGATTACCGGCTGCATCAATCACGCCGTACTTAAAGCTGAGCATGCCTGTATAACTGGTATCCGGCGTGAACAGAACGTCGCCCTGAGCGGTGAGGCTCACCGTACCGCCGGTCGCATCCCCTACATTCGCAATACGTAGTGCTCCCTGGCTGTTAAGGCGCCAATCGTTGGCCAACAGACTATCGGCAGAAATAAGGTGAGCCTGAATATGATCGAAGGCTTTTCCCTCTTTATCACGCGTAAGAACATCTTCAACCGGCATGGCGTTCGGCAGCTGTAAATCAACCGCCGAAATATCCGCAAAATTCAGTTTCTGGATATTTTTTAGTGTTAACATGCCGTCACGCCCGACGACCTTATCGGCAACGCTATAACCGCTGTCGGTACGGGTGATGTTATAGTCGCCGTGATTACCGTGCAGCGTGACCAAATTGATGCCGCCGTCTCCGTCAATCGTGGCATTGCCGTGACCGGCCTCAATCACGTCATCACTGGCGCCGCCGAAAATTTTATCATCGCCGCCGCCAGCATAAATGATGCTGCCCCCGCCAGAAGCATAAATCGTATCGCCCTGAGTACCAGCATAAATAACTGCCTTGCCGCTGCCGCCAATGATGACGTTGTGGCCGCTACCTCCAACCAGCACGTCGTCTCCCATTCCTCCGACCAGCGTTGAATCACCAGAGCCGCCCTTAATAAAGACGCCATTGGCCCCGCCGCTCCTGATGATGTCATTGCCGTCTCCGCCTTCAGCCAGGGTTAAACCTGCCTGCGCCATGTTCAGCTCCACACCTTTACTGCCTACAACGATCGCCGTATCGCGGCCTCCATTGCCGTGAATGTTTTTAGCATCATCAGAGGCGCTGATAACAAAAACGTCATCGCCTGCGCCGCCAACATAAGTGTTGCTCCCCGCGCCGCCAACCAGCCAGCTGCCGGTTTTTGCGGCAATCAACGTATCGTTACCGCTTCCGCCGTACACATTGCTTACGCCCAGCTTTTCCGCATCCAGGGTTTCGTTATGTTGACTCTGGCTGGCCCAGGCCGTGGTGGTTATTCCGTTAGCAGTAGAAGTGACTCGTGTCCCGCTTTCCTGAGCGCTGAGGGTATTGCTGACGGGATCGCCAAGAAAATCGACGGCCAGTACCTCCTGAATTTTGCCGTTGATGGTGAAAGATCCGCTGGCAACCACTCTGTTACCATCACGAACCTCTTCTTTGTTCGTCGCGCGGACATTAATCTGGGTAATGCCCAGCTCGTCCAGCGTCTTCAGTTCACCAGCATTTACCTGTGCATCATGTGAGCCATCGACCCAAACCCGCAGCATGCTCCAGATGGCATCGCGCCGATCGATTACCCCATCCTTATTGCTATCTTCACTGGCAAGAGCGGAAAAACCATCGCTGAATTTTGTTTCGCCCGCGTCCCCGTCAGTACCTGCTTTGCCACCGTAATATTCGGAGAACATCTGGCTGACATCTTTTATCTGACCGCTACCATCGTCTATGACCAGCATCCCAGTAGTACGATCTGCCCAACCACTGCGTTTCAGCGTGCCACTGTTGTCCATATCGAAAAGTACGCCATCACGGATGTCGGTCATATGCACCCCGTCGCCGCTTAAATCCAGCAACAGCGGATCGACATAGGTATTGAAGGTGGTCATTGCCGACAATCCGTTAAGGGTTGCGGCGTTAAGCAGGTTGAAGTAAGAGTCAGTCCCTTCTGGGGTTTTGTAAAACTCCGACAGCCAGCTGTTAGGACGGGCATTAGGATCGAGCTGCAGTTCGCCGGGACGAATACCACCAGAGGCCAGACTGGCCATCTGAGAGGAGGTAAAATCGGTTTTATTCAGCAAATCGTCGAAGGTGTAAATTTTATGCGTAGCGGCATTGACGATATAGCCATTGGCGGCATCCTGCTGCGCCTGACTTTCTCCCTGAATGGATGTTTGAGGTACAGGCGAGGAGTTGATATTGATGTTAATCAGGCTGGAACCGCCCTCACGAATAGAGGCTCTTTCCTCCGGTGAAAGCCACAGGCAGGCCTGGAGATCTTTTTCTTCATACCAGTCACTATAAATAATTGTTGTTTGAGTATCAGGGTCTTTACGTGTAAGGCTATGATGAGTCAGATTATCGCGAATGATTTGCGCCCCATAATAAGTCAACATGCCATATACGGGTTGTATATTATCTGTAGGAAACGTTAGTCCTTCATAACCTATATCATTGTATCCAATACTCCTTAATGATGAATAGACAAAATCGACGCAGCTGTTAGTAAGTGCATTGTAACGTGTAACATCAAACCCAAAAGATTCCGGATGCTCAGAAAAAAAATTTAGTTCCGCGTACTGTTTTTCAGTTAATTCTATTGTTATCTCAGAAACTGTTTTTTGGTAAGCGGCATCATCAAATTTAGTTTTCTGCCCTGCATCAAAAACTCTTCCATTCACTGACTCAAATCCATAACTTTTTTCATTACCCTCCCCGTCGCCAATCACATACCACATATGACCACTGGGAGATATATGTGATGCATCTTTGTTGTGATCATCATTAGTATCCTGATAAACATATTCAGTTCCTATTGAGGCTACCTTATAAGTTACTGTATATTTCTTCTCCATCAATTCATTCCTTTTTTACAGAGATTAATTAAAAATCCGGCTTAAATAATTTAAACTCCAAAAAACTCTCAATACCAACGAATTCGAGAGTGTCTTCCAGCGTAGTAATAACAACAGAATAACTTCCAGGAGGTACTTCAAGTTTTTTAACACTACGCACGGTCGATGATACAGCTCTATTTCCATAATGAGCATAATAACTCACGCCGCTTCCCGCCGTAATTACCGTCTCCTCATAATATATTCCTTTATCTTTAAATAAACGAATTGATAAAGGGATAATAACGCCATCTTTTTTCACCCCTCCAAACAACTCAGATCGTTTTACCGTTTCTTCTCTGCCGTTGCCAACAGCGAAAAGCATATTAATCTGACAACCTCCAACTTCATCGAAGTCAAAATCATATCTAACCGACTGACCAGCAAGAGAAAAATCAATCGGCTTAAATATACTAGTGGGGTCAGAGCAAAACACTGCACAGAACAGGCCTTCTGCTACCCACTCTGTCAGACGCCAGTATTGATACCATTTACTTTTCTGTCTTTTTGCCAACGTCTGTTTCTTTTCTCTCATTCTATCCACTTCTTTCTGAGAAACATAGTAAGCATGGGCATATACAGGCATATCATTAAAGACAGGTGCGCCTTTGAGGACGGTGATTATCGCCGAATAGTGACCGACGGGTAGTTCCTGGAATATGAGATAACGTTCAAGAAAATTAAATCTTTTCCCTTCATGTAAAAACGTATATTTTCCTCGATAACCTATACTATTAACTTTTTTCTCATAGTAAACCTCTCCTTTTTTAATAATCCGTATGTTCATTGGTATGATTTCGTTTGCAACGCGCCATTGACCCACCTCACTTTTATTTCCAGTTCCAATATCAAATAGCAAATCAAACTGATAATATCCAGCCTCACTCACCTCGAAATCGAGCTGAACAGTTTGACCAGTCTGGGAGATATTTATCGGCTGATAGAGGCCCGACGGTTCGGAGCACGCTACCAAACTGACGCAAGCAATTAAGATAATGATTCTTCGCCAGTTGTGGATAGTATCTTTTATGTATAATCCCTTCATCACTTTCTCCAAAATTCTGGCACAGGGAAACATCCCCAAATCTTTAACGCTCTCTCATGCTTTCATCAATATGCTGTTGCAATGGACTCAAGACGTAATCAATCACCCTACGCCTGTCGGTTTTTATCTCTGCGGTAACTGACATTCCAGGCGATAGCGCAACCTGGCGGCCATTGATTTTTATTTGATCTGATTTAAGCCGAATTCTGCTGCTATAGATGAGCCCACGCTTTTCATCCTCAATGGCATCTTCAGACACGTTAAGCACTTCGCCGGCCAGGGTACCATAACGGGTGAAGGTGAAAGTCTCGACTTTGACCGTGACCGCTTGTCCGACATGAACGAAGCCCACGTCCTTATTTTCCAGCATGGCTTCCACTTCTACAGGTTGATTTGCAGGAACGATAACCATCAGCGCTTGTGCAGGTGTGACCACGCCACCCACGGTATGGACCGCCAGTTGCTGCACCGTGCCGGCAACCGGAGCCGTGAGGCTGGCCAGGTTTTCCTGATAACGGGCCTTAGCCAACTCTTGTACCTGGACAGCCACCTTTTGCCTGGCTTCCTGTAACAGGTCAAGCATCGCTCGTCTGTTTTGTGCAATAACGTTCTCGCGACGGCGTCGGGCTTCTTCCAAAGCTGCGGTATGCTGCAAAACACTGGCCTGCTGTATGCTCAACTGCCGTTCAAGATCCAGCCGGGATTGTTCTTTCTCCAGATACTCATGTTGCGAGACATAATTTTTCTTAACTAATCTTTGGTAATCTGCGGTCAGTCGCTTAGCAATCGGTACCGCTTGTTGCAGGCTGACCACCTGGGCCTGAGCTGACTGGATTTCGGCACTGCGCTGGTGGATTTCGGCATCGACCAGCGCCAGGCTGCTCTGGTACTCCTGATATTGTCCCTGAAGCCAGCGCCTGGCGCTTATAATCTGTTCAGGGCTGGCATGAGTCATCGTCCTTTCCACCAGCTGCGGCGGCCGCTGTTGGTTAATCGCATCCAGCATCGCTGCTCCCCGCGCGCTGTCAATACGGGCAGCCAGTAACTCACTTTCGATCCGGCTGACATCGGCGTTTGCCGCCGTCGGGTCAAGCTCAACCAGCAGTTCACCAACCTTTACCCTCTGACCATCGCTGACGTGAATGGCTTTGACCACCGCTGTTTCACTGGATTGAATCAGTTTGGTTTTCCCACTGGGAACAATTTTCCCTGGCGCAACCGCCACCACCTCGATTTTGCCAGTGCAGGCCCAGATCAATGCCAGCGTAGCGAAACCTATAATGGCCCAGCAGAAAATTCTGGGTGACGGATGCACCGGTGTTTCCTGTAATTCCAGTGCCGAAGGTAAAAATTGCAGTTCATGGGCAAGCCGCGCCGGGACGTCCATGTTTTTGCGTTGACGCCAGGACTGACTCCAGACGTTCCGATAGCGCTGCAATAAAGAAAGCATGTCGCTCATAAGTGATTCTCATCCTTGAATCAGGGTCAATTTTTCCTGCCAGGTCAGCCAGCACTCAGCCTCTAATATCTGAAGAAAGACCGCCTCTCAGCCCTGCTGCATACGATACAGTCGTGAATAGTGGCCATTCTGTTTTGCCAGTAGCTCTGCATGAGCACCTTGTTCAACTATTTCGCCTCGATCCATAACCAGAATACGATGAGCGTCGCGCACCGCTGACAATCGATGGGCGATGATAATGACCGTGCGGCCCTGACAAATGCTTTTCATGTTTTGCTGTACCACACGTTCAGATTCATAATCCAGCGCACTGGTTGCCTCGTCAAAAATCAAAATGCGGGGATTGCCGATCAAAGCACGCGCAATAGCTACCCGTTGCCGCTGCCCACCGGAAAGTGATGTGCCATGTTCTCCAACCACTGTGTCGTAACCCTCTGGCAATTCCAGGATAAATTCATGAGCACCGGCCATGCTGGCAGCATGCATCACCACCTCAAGCGGTGCACCCGGATCGATTAAGGCGATATTTTCGCGAATGCTACGGTTGAACAGCATATTTTCCTGCAGTACCACGCCAATTTGCCGACGAAGCGAAGAAACATCAGTCAGCGCCAGATCCATGCCATCAACCATTACCCGTCCACGTTCAGGCACATAGAGTCGTTGCAGCAAACGAGTCAGCGTGCTTTTTCCCGAACCTGAGCGGCCCACCACACCGATGATCTCACCGGCACCAATGACGAGATTGACGCTGCGCAGCACCTCACTGCCATCAGGCCGGTAGCGAAAATACACTTGTTCGAACGTTATTTGCCCTTTCAGGGATGGCATCGTGCTGCGTGTGGCCTGCGCCAGTTCAGTATGAGAATTAAGAATGTCACCCAGACGCTGTACCGAAACACCGGTTTGCTGAAAGCTGGTCCACAGTTGCGCCAGCCGCATGATTGGGCCGCTGACACGGCCAGCCAGCATATTAAATGCAATTAATTCCCCGACCGACAGCTCCCCCTCGATCACCAGACGGGCGCCAATCCACAAAGTAGCGACCGTCACCAGTTTGCCAATCAAAGAGACGCTTTCATTGGCAACAGTGGACAAGGTCTGGGTTTTAAATCCTGCGGCAACATAAGCCGCCATTTGATTATCCCACTGGCGAACAACCTGCGGTTCCACAGCCATTGATTTCAGGGTGTCGATACCATTGATCGTTTCGACAAGAAATGCCTGATTCTCGGCACCACGTGTAAAACTTTCCTGTAATCGCCTGCGCAACAGAGGCGTGATCAGCACTGAGATCAATACATAGAGCGGCAATGACACCAACACAACTAAAGTCAGCCAGCCGCTGTAACAGAGCATCACAAGGATAAAGACCAGCGAAAAAAGCACATCAAGCAGTAAGGTGATGGCGTTACCAGTAAGGAAACTGCGGATATTTTCCAGCTCGCGTACGCGGGCAACAGAATCACCCACTCGCCTTACCTGAAAATAAGCCAGCGGCAGATTGATCAGATGCCGGAACAGGCCAGAGCCCAACTCCACATCAATTCGGCTGGTCGTATGGATAAATACATAGCTGCGTAAGCCGCTCAGGAGGGATTCAAACAGCATGATGCCCAGCAGTCCGGCGGCGATAACATCCAGCGTGGTGAGACCGTGGTGTACCAGGACTTTGTCCATAACCACCTGAAAGAACAAGGGTGTGACCAGGGCAAACAGCTGCAGGACAAAAGATCCCAGTAAAACCTCCCCTAACAGCTTGCGGTATTTGACGATCGCCGGGACAAACCAGGTGAAGTCAAAACGTGAGGACTCACCGGAAATTGCGTTACTGGAACGCACAAGAACCAGTTGTCCGGCCCAGCGTCGCTCAAGTTCATCAAATCCGATAACTTCGGGACGCGCTGAACGAGGATCCTGGATCAGGGCTCGCTCCTTATCCACCCTGGCGAGGATGAAAAACGTTCCATCACGATCAATAGCAATGGCAGGCAATGGCGAGTGCTGAAGCCTGGCAATGCGGGTATGAACTGCCCGGGCCTTCAGCCCCGATTTACGGGCAGCCAGCAGCAGCTCTTGCAGGGTGACACCTTGCTCTGCGGCAGAGAACTCATGCGCGAGCTGTTCGACTGACAGGGCTATATTGTGAAATCTGGCGATCATTGCCAGGCAAAGCAATCCCATATCCGGTTGCTGAGTGGACGAAGGGGAACGAGTGCAGTTTTGATCTTTTAGCATCTGGCGTCCTTGCCTGTTTTAAACAGATGGCAGCGGGAAATGAAAAGCGCGGTTTACCATTAATACAACTGAGCCTCCCAGGCTCAGTAAACTCAAACCCTGTTAAAGGCGCCATCTCACTGAATAAATAGTTCAAATAATGTAAAGACTGTGTAAGTTTTGCGCATTATCCGCTCAGGTGAACAAAAAGAAAACAATTTTTATTGATTTTTGAAATGAGTTGACCTTATGGGGCATGAGCTGAGGATGCGCTGAAATAGATTAAAACTGCGTGAATTATTACTGAAAAACGGGAAAATGCGGGTGGAGAAACTTCTCCCGTTTTTTAAAGTCCAGCTGCTGGCTTCAGTTGCCAGCTGGTCGGCATTTCAGAGATCGCGACTTTACCGTTGTCAGGGCGCGGATGCGCCTTTTTGCTGTGTATTACAGATCAGAAGCGGTAACCAGCCCCGAAGAAGAAGACAAAGGGATTAATGTGGGTATCGATACTCTGTCGTCCCGCGCCTGCGGCATCAAAGCGGACTTTGGTGTCAATATCCATGTACCACAGG
>Ga0157364_1007135_pt1 | contig 11553 bp, 20 predicted proteins | sample AttsexASBM2_FD_111476 | JGI IMG/M metagenome (GOLD analysis project Ga0157364, IMG submission 111476) | Fungus gardens microbial communities from leaf cutter ant in Ribeirão Preto, State of São Paulo, Brazil - Atta sexdens ASBM2 | ecosystem: Host-associated > Fungi > Mycelium > Unclassified ...
ATTTGTAGCACAGATCATGATGTAGTAGTATATATAAAGGTAGCAATATAGTGGGGACTCCTTGTTGAGTTCTCTTGTGATCCTCACTTGATAGCCTACTGAGAGCTTTACTTGCTTGTGTTTTTATTAGTCTTTGTGACTAGTAGTTGCCACAACAGTAAAACTTGACTACCTTCTGGGACTCTGCATCACACGGACTCCTATTTCTTTTACTCTTTATCATCCTCGACTGTGAGCAGCATGCTCAACGTCAAGAAGATCTATAGCTGGACCCTAGGCTTAAGAGATATACTAGCTAGGCAGGAGAAGCTTAGCTGATTGTTTGCACAGTAGCCCACTCATGTATATCAGTCGTATTACCTTTTGTGGATATGGTAGATAGATTTTTGCATAGAAGACTAGTGCTATGGGTTCTCTTGTAACCTGTCCATGCAGAGTAGCAGTGTTGTCCAGTAAGAAAACACCTAAATTAGAGATTCCCTTCTTAGGGATAATAGTGTAACAGTTCAATTAGGGCAGTAGTTAGTAGGGTAGTAGATAAGTAGTCAGTAGACAGTGTAGGTGGGACAAGAAGAGTACCCACTATCACTTACAGAGGATTTGTCACTGTTTAGAATTGACAGCAAGAGAATAAAGAAAGATCATAGTCACTGGAAACAAGACCACAGTAATAAATAGTGATACCATTGTCAGACACTAAGGCAATGAGAGAGAGATTAATATACCACTGGTAACAAGTGATAGCAAGAGAATAGACTTGGGGAAATATGGAGACAGCAGGAATTGACTGGAGCAAGTTTGATGTAGGAAAAGCAGTAGAAGGATTGAATGAAGAGAAGAAAGCTGAGAGATTGGGATAGATTGAGACAATAAAGGAGTTACAAGAAAAATTAAACAAATTAAAAAATATATTGAAAATAGTAAAGAGATAGAAAGAAGAAGAAAGAAGGGTAGCAGAAAGGCAGAAAGAGAGAGATGAAGAAAAAACAGATAGATAGATAGAATAATGTCGTAAAAAGAATGAGAAAGAAAGAAGAAAAAGAGAAGAGAAGGAAGAGCAGAAGAGAGTAGGTGAGGAGTACATCTCTTCTTTTCCTCTTATCATCATCTTGCATGGTAGTGCCTATTGGAAACATAGCGAATAAATCCAATTTTCCCCAAAGTCTTTTCAACATCTCAATTACGAACATCAACAACGATTCTACTTATCCAACTATGTCTTCTAAGACTAGCATAGGGATAGACATTCAAGCAGGTCAAGGACCTGCTCCCGATTCAGAAGTAAGAGGTAGAAATATTTCTCCTTCTGTTAATCTTTCTAGAGAATCTTCACTGGTATCTTCGGGTCGTTCTACTCCCTATCACGATAGGATGGATACCGACGTAGACTTTCCACCTTCAAGGGAAGTATCGAATCTTGAGCTGTCTTATGAGATAGAGCAAGAGAAAGTACAATGGGTTGGTATGGCAGCTAACCAGCAGAATAACATGAGGCCTCTGCATGTTCACAATGAGGCAACCCCAACACTCTCTCAACACGAGGAAGAAGTTATTAATATCCAGATTCCTTACGATCTACAGGCACCAACCGAACCTGAACTTTGGAGTGGCTCCTTTCACCCCATTTCCCTTCATGGCTTCATTGAATACTTTGCGTCAGACTCCAAGAGCATCAAAGTGACTCTCGACTTTCTTGCCAAGTACATTAGGAACAAACAGGTCAACAGTAACATGATTAACGATCTTGCTGATTTCGATGGTATGGGTAATGCCATATGGAACTTCATCTCTTTGGTATACAATGCCAAATAGGATGCTCTTTATACTGATAACAAAGCTAACACTCTCAGAGGCAAGGTTTCGTCGAAATTTACTCCAAGAACAATTCCACAACACAACGGCAACAAGAAGGATATTGCAAAATTGGTCTCAGTCACAATCAACAAGGTTCCGCCTCCCCCTCCTCTTCTGGCAAAAACCAAGAAGGAAATTAACATCATCTCCAAATACTTCCACCCCAAGAAATTGTCGGTTGAGAATACTACCAAGGGCAACAACGCCAGTTCTGGAAAATCATATGCACAAGTCTCCAAGCCTCCAGTCAACACATCGGATGTGCTAAAAATCAAAGAAACATTCCCGTCACTTAACACGCAAAAAATTGATCAGGTTAACAGCATCGTCAACGGTCAAAACAAACCCAGGCCTTGAATTAGGATGACTACTAAAGGTCTGTCAAGAAAACAGATAATCATCCCCATAAGCGGGGAAAATGTCTCATCCTTCATGAAGAATTCTTCTCTTCATGTTGCTAACATCAACAGGAATCTGCGAAATGCCAAATCTGACGTTCTCGTTGATTATCTTCGCTCAGAAAATTCAGATATAACAGTCATTACTAACAAAGTTGCGCAACAATCAGATATGTCCATCATCAACAACTATGTTAAAAATTCAAACGATATCAACTCTTTACAAGTTGATGAACCTCGCCTATCCAAATCCAAATCTTATCTCAAGATCACCGGTATCCCTCTCTTCCCTCACCCCAATTCTCAGGAAAGACTCACATCAAGCGACATTGAAGCAATCCTCAAGCAAAACCACATCTTTGATAACATCTCCCTCACATCAAAGCTGAGAGTCATCAAAGTCTCCCCTAAATCTGACATGTCCATTGTCTGGATTGATATCTGGGATGTCCAAAGTGGTAAGAACGCTAAAATGTTAATCAACAGATGCTTCAATGTCGAAAACGTCATCGCAACCATCAGAGGAGCCAACATGAACCCTGGAGTTCCTCAGTGCAAAAATTGTTGGAAGTGGGGCCACATGACATTCTCCTGCAAGATCCAAGGAGCTAAGTGCGTCAAATGTAATGGCCCACACAAATCAGAATACCACAGAGAATTCGGCTGGTGTTGCAAAGCCAACCCCAAGATCAACCCACTGAGGCTGGAAACCGAGAAAGGCATGCCATGTTCTCATTCGTTCAAGTGTTCAAATTGCCATGGCGATCATCAAGCTGACTCTAACTTGTGTCCGTTCTGGAGGCACAGATTTAACAGGGAGTGGCACCAAAATAAATATGCTGAGATCTGTGTCAACAGATCCAAGTTTTTTCGTTCTGAAGTGAACAACTCCCCTTCCCTATGATTATCAAAAATCTCAAGATTTTTTCACAAAACATTCGAAAGAATTCTCTCATCGTCAATACTATCCTTGAATCATTGACCCACTTCAACATCATTTTAATCCAAGAACCCCCTTGGTCTGAAATACGAAAGATTCCCAGCACTTTGAACTGCGAAGGGGACCCTTTCACAGGATCTGTTCATCACCCCAACTGGATCTTGATTGCCAGAACTCCGTCATGAGACAAAGACTCTCCCAGAGTCATTTCTTATATTAACATTTGTCTTTCGTCTTTTCGTTTTCTTCTTTGCAAAGATATTATTAATCACAGAGACATTAACCTCATTTCCTTTTTCAACAATAATGTTTGCTACTACATTCTGAACATTTATTCTGACTCTTTGCACACAGCTTTAAAGTATCTGAAGGATACTGAAGTCAACATCGATAACGTAGTTTTAATGACTGGTGACTTTAACATTAGAGACAGTCTCTGGGACCATTCCTTTCCTTTTCACTCTTCTTCTAGTAACAATCTAATTATCATAGCAGACTCTTTTGACCTTGCTCTTTCTTCACCCACTAACCCTAGCCCAACCAGATACTCGGATACAGCCGGAGAATCAAACTCGGTTATAGATCTCATGTTCCTCCACAATGTATCATCTGAACTCGACCATCACACCATCCTCCCGGAATCTCGACTACCCTCTGATCATGCTCCCCTAGTCATCGACATTCCTATCACTGAAGAGATAATACAAATGTCGAAACTCACTTTAGCACCAAAAAGCGAGCAAGAAACTGCTTTCATTCAAGATATTATCTCAAACTTCAAGAATCTGAATACATCCAACATCATGGATACAGAAGAAATTGAACAAGTAGTCAACCGACTCGGATCAATCATAGATATGGCCTGGACAAAAAATGGAAAAAGGTCAAGAATTTCTAGATACTCTAAACAGTGGTGGTCGGATGATTGCAAAAGATCCCTTGACAATTACAGATCAACTAGAAGTTTCGAGAACTGGAAGAAGTTCAAGAATTCAGTTAAAGATGCCAAACGATCCTTCTTCGATGACAAAATTCAAGAAGTTGCAAACAAAAGTCGAGGTCCCTGGGAACTAACTAACTGGATCAAGAGTAGAAAACTTCCGGCCATTGAAGCTATCTACCACAACAACTGACCATGTACCACTCTAGATAGTCTTTGGAATGCGCTACACAGTTCTTTCAACACCATGCTTAATCGACATGTGAACCTCAACATTCTCAATGAAATTGAGCACAAACCCTCCCAGCAATGGAATTCATTCTCTAAAGCCGAGTTCAAATCAGCGATCAGCAAGTGTAATGACTCTTCAGCACCGGGCCTGGACAAATTATCATGGCACCATCTGAAAGTCATTGTCGCAAATAATGATTGCCTCACCAACATCATTAATATCACTGATTCTTGTATCAACCTAGGGTACTGGCTGAACTACTTCAAGGTGTCGTCCACAATTATCATACCCAAGCCGAACAAGACTTCATATGACCAACCGAAAGCGTTCTGACCAATAGTCCTCCTCAATACTCTAGGAAAACTCATAGAGAAAGTAATCGTGGAAAGACTTCAATTCACAGTTGTGTGCAATGACTTTATCCACCCAAGTCAGCTAGGTGGCCTGAAATTCAAGTCCATCACAGATGCTGGTGTCGCTCTCACTCACATAGTCCGATCAGAGTGGTCCAAAGGGAAATCTTCAAGTACTCTCACCTTCAACATTTCCCAATTTTTCCCATCTCTAAATCACAACCTGCTTACTCGTATCCTAGACAAAGCAGGTTTCGATCCTAAAGTCACGTCTTTCTTCACAAACTACTTAGTGAGCAGAAGAACCAAGTATATGTGGAACGAATTCTCTTCCCCTCATTTCGACATCAACGTTGGAGTCAGTCAAGGATCTGCTCTCTCCCCCATCCTTTCTTCCTTATATCTTTCTCTGTTTCTCTATATTCTAGAAAACAGATTAAAAAACCTCAGAATTCCTGTTTCCATTCTTTCTTTTGTCAATGATAGTCTCATTGTCGCTCAGAACAAATTCTTTGACATTTCTAACTCCCAACTTTTTTGTAGTTATAATGTTCTCACCAAATTACTAGACAGTTTCGGACTCGTCATTGAACATTCAAAAACTGAAATATTTCATTTTAGCCAATCCCAAGGTGTCTTTAACCCTCCCCCTCTCGACCTTTCCCCAATTGGAGGACCTATTTTGCAACCCAAGGACTCATGGAGATACCTGGGATTTATCTTTGATCGCAAACTATCGTTTCACAAACACATCGATTTTTACGCCAACAAAGCTATCTCAACAGTCAAGTGTATGAAGCTTTTAGGAAACTCATCAAGAGGGATCAACCCTATTCAAAAGCGACTACTCTACAGATGTTGCATACTCCCAATAGTGCTTTATGGATTTCAGCTATGGTACTACAACAAGGCTCCATTATTATACCATATGAAAATTCTCGACAAAATGCAGAGAAGAGCCGCCATCTGGATTCTAGGGGCCTTCAAAACTTTACCCTCCGCAGGAATTGAAGCCATTACTGGAATTATCCTTATAAAGTTCCATCTGCAAAAAATCGCCAAAAGGTCGCAAATCTGATCTTTCAAACTTCTGAGCAACCACATCATAAGAAGCCTCATGGATGACTCACCCCCATCGTCCACCACATCAAACCTGCACAAGATAGGTTCTCTAACCAATTGACAAAGAACTCAAATCAAAGGTCACCTCACTGACTCATACAACAAGTCTCTTGGAATCTTTCCATTGTTTTCTCCTATTAGCATTGAGTTTTCTCCTGGAAACCGTATCATAGACAATTTTTCTGATCGATTTTCTTTCAACTTAGTTAACAGAAAAGAAAAAACAAAAATCAATAACCGCACTCTTGAACTCGACGAAATGGTTCTACAAACCTCTTCTTCACCTCACACAGCCCTTGTGATTACAGATGCTAGCATCAAGAACAATATTACTACATCGGTATCGCACATTTACTTAATGAATAGTCCCCTCACCAAAACCATCCATCATGCTTCGTTTGTTACAAGTACTGAAGCTAAACTATTCGCCATCAGATGTGGCATCAACCAAGCCTGCTCTAAGGAAAACATCTTGAAGATCATCATTGTAACTGATTCCATTCATGCCGCTAAGAAAATTTTCAACAGTGACTTCCATCCATACCAACTCCACTCCATTGCAATTCTTTGCGAGTTGCAAGAATTCTTCAACTCTAATCCTGACAACACTATAGAATTTTGGGAATGTCCAAGTCACCTCAAATGGAGATTTCATCGTGATGTCAACAAAGATTCAAAGTCTTTCTACCCGACTCCCTCTTACCCTTGCAAGACTTCATGGGATTTTTGCAAGAAAATTGACAGTGACAATATCATTAAACGATGGAAAATGACGTTCTAAGCATCAGATGGTAAAGGAAATCATTTCCTGGACCTCTTAGACAATGATTTAAATCCTATTGAACCGTTGTACATCAAAGGTGGGCCCTGGCTTCAATCTTTCGGCCACTCTAACTCTCTCTGTGCCTGAGCTACTAGAGCTATCACAAACCATGCACCTATTGGGAAATATTGCCTCAGATTTTTACCAAACATGGACTTTTCGTGCCCATGTAACAACTACCCCATCGAATCGAGGAGACATATCCTTCATGAGTGTAAAAGATTTAACGGGTATTGGAACCCAAGAAGAGATACACTGAGCCATTTCGTTATGTTCTTGATTACTAATCCTAATGTCTTTGCATTTATAAACAGTTAATCTATCCGTCTAAGTAGATCTTAGTCTTTTCTCTTTTCTTATTTTCTTCTGCAATTAGTTCTTATATCTTGTTTCTTTTCTTTTTCTTTCTTTTCTTTTTCTTTTTTAATTTTCCTTTGAGTTTGCTTCCTATGTACGTAGTTACAAAAGTAGCTACCACGGTCTGCCTTTGCGCGCCGTGTAATAAATTGATGATTTAAAAAAAAAAAAAAAGTAGGTGAGAAGTAGAAGAAGATAGAGAAGATGAGAATAAAGAAAGAGAGAAGAGCAGAGAAAGAGTAGAGAAAGCAGGAGGAATTTGAAAAAAGGAGAGGATTAAAGCAGTGGAAGAGAGAAAGTGTTTTGGGTGTGGAGGCTTTGGGCATGTGGCCCATCGTTGTAGAAATATGGGAGAAGAGGGACCAGCACAGGTACTCTCAAATAGGTTTGAAGTGTTAAAAGATAGAGTGATGCAGAAAGGGGAAGGAAGTAGCAAGGAGAGGGTAAAAGATAGAAAAGAAATATTGAGGGAAGAGAAAACAAAGAGAGGGGTAGAAGTGAGACAGAAAAAGGTAGAAAGAAAAGAAAAGAAAGAGAAATTCTTAAGAGAAGTGGTGGTAAAAATTGGATTAAAACAAGAAGAAGAAGAAGAAGAAATTGTGACAGAAGTGTTGTTAGATAGTAGGGCAATAGGGCTGGTGATGAGTGAGAAATTTGCGAGGAAGCATAAGTTTAGGAGAATGAAGTTGGAAAAGCTGATATATGTAAGGAATGTTGATGACATGCTGAATTATACAGGGCCAATAAGGGATACAGTAGAAGTAGAAATATTTTTCAAGGGACATAAAGAGAGGACATTGATAGATGTGATTGGGGATCAGAAGTGGAGTGTTATATTGGGTATGCCTTGGCTAGCATGCTATAACCCAGAGATAGATTGGAAAACAGGGAAGGTACAGATGATGAGATGTCTGGACAAATGTGGAAAGAAGTAGAGGACAGAAAAGTAGATGAAACTAGGATGGAAAAAGCAGCAAGAGAAGGAAGAAAAGAAAGAAATAAGGAAACCAAGGACAGATGAGGAGATAGCAATAGCAAGAATAGTGGCAGAAAAAGAAGAGTTAGATGAGAAGAAAAATTGGGTAGATTTGAGGGCAACAGAAGAAATGGTTCCAAGGTGTTTGAAAAGAAAGAGTCAGAGAGGATGCTAATAAAGAAGGCTTGGGATCATGCCATAGATCTCAGAAAAGGTTTTGTGCTGAAAAAGGGGAAGATATACCCATTGTCAAGAGTAGAAAGAGAAGAGGTGCAAGAGTTTGTAAAGGACTAGTTGAAGAAGGGGTATATAAGGCTATCAAAGTCACAACAAACATCACTGGTGTTCTTTATGCCAAAGAAAGATGGAAAAAAGAGGATGGTGCAGGATTATCGGTATTTGAACAGTTGGATGGTTAAAAACAATTATCCATTACCACTGATTTCAGATCTGATAGATAGTATTGGGAAGAAGAAGGTATTTACGAAGATAGATTTATGTTGGGGATATAATAATATAAGAATTAAGGAGGGAGATAAGTGGAAGGCAGCATTCTCGATGTCAGAGGGGTCATTTGAACCCACAGTAATGTTCTTTAGGTTGACTAACTCACTAGCAACATTCCAGGCAATGATGAATGATTTGCTTAGAGATTTAGTGGTGGAGGAAAAGGTAGCAGTATTTATTGATGATGTGATGATAGCAACAGCGACAGAGGAAGAACATGATGAGATAGTGGAAGAAGTATTGAGAAGGCTAGAAGAAAATGATTTGTTTGTAAAACCAGAGAAGTGTGTGTGGAAGATTAGAGAAGTAGGATTTTTGAAAGTGATAATTATAGAAGACAGAGTAAGAATGGAGAAAAAAAAGGTGCAGAGAGTAATAGAGTGGTTGGTGCCGAAAAGTGTGAAAGATGTGTAGAAGTTTTTGGGGCTAGCAAACTACTATAGATGGTTTGTAAAAGATTTTGCTAGGATAGCAAAGTCTTTACACAGGATGATGAGGAAAGAAATGAAGTGGAGTTGGAGAGAGAGATAGCAGAAGGCATTTGAGGAATTGAAGGAGAGGTTTATGACAGAGCTAGTCTTGGTCACACTAGACTTGGATAGAGAGATGAGAGTAGAGGTGGACATGTCAGATTTTGCTATGGGTGGAGTATTGTCAATGAAGTGTGAGGATGAGAGATGGAGGCCAGTGGCTTATATTTCTAAATCATTGAACAAGGCTGAAAGGAACTATGAAATTCATAATAAGGAGATATTGGTGATAATTCAATGCTTAGAGGTATAAAGACATTTTTTGGAAGGAGCCAAGGATCAATTTGAAATATGGACAGATCACAAGAACTTGGAGTACTTCATGAAGGCTCAGAAGTTAAATTGAAGGCAGGCTAGATGGTCACTATACTTGTCAAGATTTGATTTTACTTTGAAGCATGTAGCTGGCAAAAGTATGAGAAGAGTGGACAGTCTGAGTAGAAGGATAGATTGGGCAGAAGGAGTAGAAAGAGATAATGAAAACCAAATAATGCTGAAGGAAAAATGGTTAGAAATTAGAGCGATGGAGCAGTTAGTAAAAGGACCAGAGAAAGAGATAGTGAAGAAGATAAAAGAGGCAAGAGATAAAGATGAAGAAGTGATAAAAGCAGTAGAGGAAATGAAGAAAGCAGAAGTTAAAATGTTAAGAAATGAAGAATAGCAGATAGAGGAAGGGCTAGTGTTGAAAGAGGGGAAGGTATATGTACCAAAAGATGAAAAGTTGAGAGTAGAAATTATTTGGCTTCATCACAATATACCAATAGCGAGACATGGAGGACAGTGGAAGACAGTGGAATTGGTTATTAGAAATTACTGATAGCCAGGAATTACAAAGGAAGTAAAGCAATATGTAGAGGGGTGTGATTAATGTCAAAGGATGAAGAATTGAGCAGAGATGCCAGCAGAAAAATTAAAGCCTAACAAGGTACTAGAAAAACATATATCGGTGGATTTTATTACAAAGTTACTGGTGTTAAAAGGTCATGATTCAATTTTGGTAGTTTGCAATAGGTTTTTGAAAATGTTCCACTTTGTGATAACAACAGAAAAAATAATGGCAGAAGGGCTGGCAAAGTTGTTCAGAGATAATGTGTGGAAATTGCATGGGTTGCTGGAGAGTGTGATATTGGATAGAGGGCCACAGGGTTGACAAAGGAGTTGAATAAAATGTTGGGGATAGAAACAAAGTTGTCTATGGCATATCACCTACAGACAGACAGACAGACAGAAAGAACCAATCAGGAGCTAGAGCAATATTTGAGAATATATATTAATCATAGACAGAACAATTGGTCAGAATGGTTGGCAATGGCAGAATTTACATTCAATAATAAAGTGCATACAGTGACCAAGATGTCACTATTTCAAACAAATTATGGGAGAGAACCGAGGATAGGCTTTGATATAAGGAAAAAAGGAAAGAATGTAAAAGCAGAAGAATTTGCAAGAGAAATGAAGAAAAGGCAGGAAGAGGCAAGAGCAGCATTGGTGAAATTGTAGGAAGAGATGAAAAGACAGACAGATAGAAATAGGAAAGAGGCAGAGGAATATAGGGTAGGCAATAGAGTGCTGATTACTATAAAGGACTTTTCGATAGAGTTAATGAAGAAAGCAACAAAGAAGTTGACAGAGAAGTATATAGGGCCATATGTGGTCAAGAAAATTGTATCAGAGAATACAGTAGAGTTGGAATTGCCAGTGTCATTAAGGATACATCTAGTGGTCAATGTGAGAAGGATAGTAAAGTATAGAGAATAGGTAGAAGGACAGAAAAAGATACTACTGCCTCCTGTTAAGGTAGCCAGTAAAAAGGAATATGAAGTAGAGGAGATTTTGGATAGACAAGAAAGGAGGGGAAAAAGGAAATACTTGGTGAAATGGAAAGGATATATGGCAGAAGAAAACATATAGGAGGGACTAGAGAATTTGATGAATGCAATGAGATTGATAGAAGAATTCAAGAAGGGAAGATTCGAAGAGGAAATGTGAGGAATAAAGATGCAAAGAGTAGAAAAAATAAAGCTAAATTCAGAGGTAAAGGAGTTTAAGAAAATAAAGTTACTAGGAAGATATACAGCAAAGTTGTTATATGGTGAGATGATAAGAAGTTTGAAGAAGAATATTTGAAGAAATTAGAGAGAAATTGGAATAGATAGAAGAACGATAGGAATGAAAGTAAAGAAGAATATGTAAGAAAGTTGGAAGAAAGTTTAGAATGGAATGAGAAGGATGAGCAAATAAGTAGGATCATCTGGAGGGGACAAAGAAGAAGTTCCTCTGGAAGTGGAACTATAAGAGAGGGGGTACTGTTATGGAATGCCTTGGATACTGATAATTTTTCCTTTCTTTTATTTAATTTTTCTGTGTTTATATTTATTTTGCTTTCTTTTCTCTTTTTTGATTTTTTTTGGATGATGAGAAGGCATGTGATATTGCAGTCACATGACATATCACATAATGTGATGTCATAGGCTTAGAACCTGGTAGAAGGATCTGGAAAGATAATATCAGGATATATAGA
>Ga0157364_1007137_pt1 | contig 11552 bp, 10 predicted proteins | sample AttsexASBM2_FD_111476 | JGI IMG/M metagenome (GOLD analysis project Ga0157364, IMG submission 111476) | Fungus gardens microbial communities from leaf cutter ant in Ribeirão Preto, State of São Paulo, Brazil - Atta sexdens ASBM2 | ecosystem: Host-associated > Fungi > Mycelium > Unclassified ...
AATCAATAAATTAACGCTTACAAAAGTTTCATGTGCAATACACAAGCTTTTACTCTAACTTCCGGAATGCAAATGGGTTCAGCGGAAACACAGGTAATAATAACTCGTATCTATTTTATTTGCGCTATTTTAGTGACAGACTATTCGTCATTTTTCTAAAATGATAGCACGTGCGGTGATTTACAAGTGTGACAAGTAGGGGTTATAACAAGCGCCGTTATTATCGTTTTTATGTTATGTACGTTGAGCACTTAATCACAGCTAGACATTTCACGGTACGTGCATATGCATATATGCGAAACGGGTATATAACAAAGCGACAACAAAACGGATGCCGCAATCAGGTAGTAAAAGCCGAGCACGACGGACAATACTCCTTGCAACGATCTTATTCACGGAAAATGGTACGTTGTTATTCTACGGATGTATCGCTTGTCAATTGTATTGGGTATGAAGGGAAAAGACATTTTTAAAAAGTTAATAATAAAAGTAGGAATATATGATAAAAACAAAATCAGGTTTTAAATTTTTAAGTGTAACTCAAAATTTTAACACTATAGTAAAAATAATAATAAGTATATCAAATAATTCCTTCACTAAAATTTTTTACAATATTAAAAAAAATTGAAACAGACAACGAGTATATTCAAATAAAATAATATTTGTCTACCGTAATAAATTTCTCCAATTAGATTTTTATAGAATTCAACAAAGTTAATCGAGAGGATTATATGCAAGACTTAATATTAAATCTTCATAGATTATTACGGTTGTTTGTAATTTGATTGCGAGAGTAAAGTGATTTCACAACAGTAATGGCCGTGATATTCACAAAATAATGGAGCATCGTTCTACGGTTTATACGATGCATAAACTCGAGATCAACATTCTTAAGTGCCGCAATATATTTAGTCGTGCAAACTATACGTTATACGGTATTATAGAACATGTACTCGCTGGACTACGATGTGCCGGAAGCACCATGTTCGTCGCCCTTCCCCGTAAACGGACTCTCATTGACCGATGTCTGCAACGGCAATTCTGCCACTTTGTTTCTGTCTATGATGAACATGTTAGTTGCCTATAGCCCAATAATTAACGGAATGTGCGAGCGAATCACGCCTATCAAGAGACCGCAATTTATTTACGACTTCATTGTTGTTGGAGGTAAGATAATCAATTTACCCGTAAATATATAATGGGCTATTAAAATCTATTTGTCTAGTAATCTAATGAAACGTTTCGTAAAATTATGTTCAATGAACGTAAAAACTCAACATTCATTCTTAAATTGTACCAATTAAAATCAACATTAAGATCTATTTGTAAATGATTTGATGTTGAAAAGATATTATTCATGATGTCTAAATTAATATTCAATCTTGTGTTTTTAATTCAGGTGGTGCAGCCGGATCAGTCGTAGCCGCTAGACTGAGTGAAATTGAGAACTGGAATGTGCTTCTTGTAGAAGCTGGACCAGACGAGTTACCTGGCATGCAAATACCGAGCAATCTTCAACTCTACCTCAGTAATACATTTCGATTTTTTCAAAGTCGCTAATATTAATAATTATTTGCTATTTATTTTAATCGTGCAATATTACAGACACCGAATTAGATTGGAATTATAAAACCACAAATGAATCATATGCGTGCTTGAAATATAACGGCAGTTGCAGCTGGCCGAGGGGTAAAAACCTCGGAGGATGCTCTTCCCATCATGGTATGGCGTATCATCGAGGCCACGCGAAAGATTATGACAGATGGGTGGAAATGGGAAACGCGGGATGGTCGTGGGAAGATGTATGAAGAAAATATTACTAATAAAATCTTCATGATATTACATAAATCATTATTAATTTTTGTACATTAGGTATTGCCATATTTCTTTAAATCGGAAAACAATAAAGAAATTGGAAGGGTCAGAGCAGAAGATCATGCTACTGGAGGTCCAATGACAGTTGAAAGGCAAATGTCAATTTTCTTTAAATCCATGACACGCAGAAAAACATTAAGGTCGCAATTTGTTCTGCAAAATTTTATTCTAAAAAAAGACATGAATGACTTCAAATTGTTTTTTTATTTTAAATGACGTAAACAGTGTTCGTCGTGACAGCGAGTGTAAGAATTAAAGTAGTATAAAGGTTATGGCTCAAAAAGAACTTAAGCGAATCACAGTAAAAAACAAAGTAATAACGTAAACAATAGGAAAATATTGATTTGTTTACTGCTCAAGTTCTTTTTGTGTGTCATAGCCTTTATACTACTTTAATTTTCACTCTTTGCCCCCCTCCTCTCTCTCTCTCTCTCTCTCTCTCTCTCTCTTTCGCTACACAACTATTACATCATTTAAAATGAAAAACAATCTGAAGATATCCGTGTCTTTTTTTCAAAGTAATAATTCTGCGGAATAAATTGTGATTACTGTTGCGTAAAATCTTTTGATATAATTAGTTATATAATTAGTTATCCTTAGAAAATTAGTTTTATCATTAAAGAATATTTCAACGTATTTATCTCTATCTATCGCAATTAGCGTGGCTGATCCGGATTCATTAAACAGGATCTGTGCGCTGAGAACTAAAGCGTGTCTCTGACGTAATCCCCATAGTTTCCCCACCAATTTAATTGATCTACACGTACGAATTAAACTCGCTGATTACTTTCATTAATAGATTCCCCTGGCAGCCGCAATTCGCTTGGGACATATTGACGGCTGCAGAGGAAACAGGTTTAGGAGTCAGCGAGGATTTAGTGGGCCAGAATATCACGGGTTTTACTGTGGCACAAACAATCAGCAGAAATGGCGTCAGACTTAGTACCGCCAGAGCTTATCTGTGGCCAAACAGAAATCGCAAAAATCTGCACGTGGCTCTAAACGCGATCGTGACGAAAGTCAATACGATGAAAAGTTTATCAAAAGTAAAAACTGTGGGAATCACTTTCATTATGGTGAGTCAACACCTCATATTTCTCAAGCTTCTACGGGCGCAATTTCGCAATTGCATCTTCATGAATAAATGATGATTTGTCCCGAGAATCACATGGCTTGATGAATGACAATTTGCAGAACGACCGGCAATACAACGTAAAAGCGAAGAAGGAAGTGATTCTTACGGCTGGCGCTATAAATTCGCCTCAGCTTTTGCTCTTATCGGGTATCGGACCGAAGGAACATCTAGACTCCGTGGGAATTCACATGGTCGTCGATCTGCCGGGAGTCGGTGAAAATCTTCACAACCATGCGTCGTACGGCGTGGACTTCAGTCTCAATGAGACGCATATAGATGAATTAAATCTGGAAAATGCCGATACATATTTATACAATCAAACTGGCCCGTTATCATCTACGGGATTGGCCCAGGTTACCGGCATACTAGCGTCCAACTACACTACCGCTGATGATCCAGACATTCAATTCTTCTTCGCTGGCTATCAAGCCATTTGCAATACAGGCGGCAGAATTGAGGACTTGAAAATGTACGATAACAAACAAACTGTTAGGTTTATCGCCGTAAATATTCAAACGTTAAGTAGAGGTAAGTCAATAAGTATGTAACTGAGCTTTTGCCCTAAATAGCGTAATATTAGCATAAAAATACTGACAATGTAGATAGCTGTGCATGGCAACATGGTAAACGAGATTATAAAATTAAACATTTTCAACTCTTTCTAATATCAGTATTTCTCATCAAATTATTTTAATATATTTTTTATCTGCAATCGCATTAGAAGAAAATCAATATAATTGCATTCTAGTTAGAAGTAATTATAATTAAAATAAAAAGTTATAACAAATTAAATAAAATTAGAAAATTGTGTTATTTTCTGTAAAGAATAAAAATTCTTATTGCTGTAAGACATATTTCACTGATAAATTCTAGGTCGATTAATGCTGGCCTCAAAAAATCCTTTAAACCCTCCGATCATTTGGAGCAATGATTTAGCGCATCCGCAAGATCGATCAATTATTTATCAGGGTATTCAGTATATCTTCAAGCTATCACAAGCAGAAACGATGAAAAAGTACAATCTAAAGATGATAGATGCAATTATCCCAGAATGCAAACAGTATAACAAAAATGGAGAAATGAATTATGAGTATTGGGATTGCAAATTCCAATATGATACCAGGCCCGAAAATCATCAGGCCGGTACTTGCAAAATGGGTCCCTCTTCGGATCCCATGGCTGTCGTTAATCCAGCTCTCAAAGTTTACGGCATAGATGGTTTAAGAGTGGCCGATGCCTCCATTATGCCACAGGTAAGTAAACAAATCTCGACATTTTACAAATAAATATCAAATTAATAGGTCAATTAAAATATAACCATAAACTTTTTTCTTATTAGCTCGTGTCTAAAAATTCGATAGATAATTTAACTCGATAGATAATTTTTATGAAATTTATATAAAATATCTTAGAAAAAAAAATTCAATTGATATCTTGTAATCAATTAATTCCTTTCTATTTCTTAGATGATTTCCGGTAATCCTGTTGCGTCGATCAATATGATCGGTGAGAGAGTCGCTGATTTCATCAAGAACGATTACAAAGTGATCAATAATTAAATAAAGATTATGTAAACTGCCTTTTAATACCAAAGAATTAGATGTAGAATTAGTTTTTATTTCCACGTTATGTTTTTTGTAAGTATAACATAACATAACTTTTTGTGAAGTTTCATAAAAATATACATTACATAGAGTTCTGTTTTTTCCTGTACCTTGTCAGTTGTTGCGTTTACGTTTATACTGACTTTGAATAACAGTTGCAACAATAAAAATAAGATGGAAATTTATGAATGAACAGTTTTGTTTTACAGAATTTACTTTTGCTATCATAATAACGAAGCTAAGTTGAATTATAACCACTGTGACAAGTTAATTTAAAGTATTTCATAAAATAATACATGTTGGTGTAGATCATGTAACTTGTTTATACAGCTTAAACTTGAATTATTCATGCCATAATTATTTCTACATTAAACATTAGAATACGGAATTTCGAGTTGATCTTAACTGCCCAGAAATAAACTACCTAAATATTTAAGTTAAATTCCATTCGATCGAGTTGCGTGTTATCCAGGTTAGTAAAACGATTAAAAATTATAAATTTAATCGACAAAATCGAAAGTCATTTCGCTCATCTTCGCAGACAACTATAGCATCGCGAAAGAATACATCTCAGCAATCTCAAAGGATCTACTTACGATATCCTACGTCTCAATTATTAAGATAGAAAGGGAATAAAACGAAGGAATACACCTTGGAGGAGGTCACGGCAGTACGAACGGGTGCCCGTTAAGATTCAGAGAAGCTGGAAACCTGGAGAGAGCCGGGTACTCGACCTCCTTAGATTCGCGTGCTTATACAAGAGCGATTTCGCAACCCTTCGCTTGACCTCAGTAGCTATTCATCCATCTGAACCTTTCGAGATCAAATGCCTCTAGAGTGCATTAAATCCGATGAACCGCTCGGAAGATCTAACTATATACTTGGACTACTATTCAGAACAGATAATTGACCAGTCGAATATCGAGAAAATCCCCCTGCATCACCAAATTGTGTTAAAACAATTATCCTGAACAGTTATCCTGAAACGTTCCTAAGTAAAAGAATTCGCCTCGAATGTACATTATAACGCCAAAAATATTTTTACATTTGCAAGAAATGTTATACGAGCTCCTTATACTGCTCGCTAAACTGTTTAATTTAACAGTGGCTATTTCAGTCGATTTTCTATTCCGATAATATGAATTGCATTATTCGTATTCGTTCACCTATATTCTGTCTATTCTTTGAATTGCTGAAGACTATATTGTGCACGACCTATTGTACTCGTTATTTATACGAATTCTGCATGCTGTGAATTGCTATTATAAGGAACGTCCTTGAATTTCAACACGTCGTGATGCCGAGAACGTATTCTCGCCTTCAACAAGAGAATGTCAGATCAGATCACTCGAACGCATCCGGAATAGCACACGTTTCACATCTGATATGGAACACAAGACAATGAGCATTCATCTAACACCTTCGAGATATTCTTACGAAATCTTCTGAGAAAGGCGAAATAATACCTTTGTGATACTATGTTCCGATAGAACATTACAATCACTCAAAGCGACTGTGTGTCGCTTGTAAAATCCACTGGAAAATTGAATAATTAGAACTATTGTTAACTTCCATTAAATCAAGTTTGCGAAGTTTGAATTGTTGTTACCGATCAACATAACATAGCAGAATATATCGCAAAGAATTAATCGGAGTCAAAACATTTTTGAAGAGAGAGCTCGAAGTAATCGTAGCCAATCGACATGAACTAAACTCGTTTTCACAATGTATGTTACCTAAAGATTTATAATTATAATTAGCTAAAGAATAAATCTAATGATTATCTACACTGAAAAAAATCTTAATTTCAAAGAAATATTATTTATTATTTTTTTTAATATGAGCAAAAACATATTTTTTTTAAATTAAGATATTTTTTTTTTTTAGTATAAGGATTCATCGATGAAATTCGTTCATAAATTTTTGATAATTTTTGATCTTTAAGTAATCATATATTGTAAATATAGATCTAAGAGTAATATAATGTCATGTTATAGTTTCACAATCAACAATATAAATGTAATATTAGTAACAAATATTATTATATAATATTGTAATTACATTTCTTTCTAAAGTCTTTGGAGTAGAATTTCATTTTAAAGAATGAAAATTGGACAGTCTTGAAAAAGTCTTGAAAAGAGCCTAATTTTCAATTTTTTTAATTGAGATTTCACTCTTCATATAATTTATTCTGAAGGTTTTACAGAATTAAGTACAAATTATAATATTGATGTTACGTTATTTTCAATTGGCATCAACTAGGCAAATATCTTCTTAAATTTTTACTTCCGTCCGAATATCGCGCAATTTTATGTAACAAATCGCACGGGGTCTATATTCCACCTATGTACCCTGTATTCCATACTTATTGTCAATGATTGTTAGTTTCGATGTTGCGAATGCGAAGGGAGAATATCGCCCGAACGCTATCAAAATTCTGAGACATTCGCAAGAAGTCCTCTGACTTTAACATACTTCCATCGTGCTTCTCGCCATTTCACATGAAACGAACCAAGAGTTCGTTCGAGGAATTCACCGAGAGAGTTTATCTCTACTTCACTCGTGTCGATCGATGCTCGCGAGAAAAGTCCCCAATGAGACGTACGAAGAGGAGAAAAGGATATTTGACTATTCATGTTTCAACGGACGCTTAAGAGTCACTGACGGACGTGACAGCAGTGTGTAGACACCGTTACATATACAAGTCGGCAGGTCCACGAGCAGATGATGAGATAAACAAATTATAAATAAAACATCGAACACCCTCCAGCCCCCATGCGAGCCGAAAGAGCACGTAGGGTAGCTAGGCGCGTCGCTATACATCCGCGCACGTAACTGTACCATCCGCGTCATCTCGTCCTCTTCGTCCTCGCCGTCGTCGCATCGCACTCGTTGTCGTTGTGCCAGGACCGTAACGACTGCTTTGAATTTCATGAGGGTGCGAATGAATTCATGGTAGGATGGCGGCGGATGGCGGTTGGCCCCGGAGACTCGCCGACTTCAAACGCCTCCCAGTGACCTCCCGAGCGCGAGAACCACGCTTGCTTCACAAAAGTAGAGGAAGCAATTCTCGTAATACTAACTGCCGCTCGTTTTATGCCGCGTATAATTCCTTAGGCCGATGACTTCTGGTCTCGCGAAGTCACGAGCGATTTTTCAGAGTCTCCATAAACGTCACTGCATCCTTGGGTCGTTTCGATATACATGGTAATGTAAAAAACGAAAAAGATAATATAGCGAAATATATTTTCGACGAATATCTTCATAAAATAACTACTTCATTAAATAATATCATAAATCAATATCTGTTTTCAAGATTCCAGTCGTGAAACTGTAGACAGAAATTGCGTAATGTATTTATAGAGACACTTAAGAGGACGGCACGAAACTGCAACCCATTATGAGGTAAAGCCTTTATGAATTATGTAATCCATTAAATTGCGAAATATCGGACTGATAAAGCAGGTGCGGTCACGGGTATTTCCGAAAATTATGCCCCAATTCCTCCACGAGGCGAATCCGATTATACCGGGTGAGCCCTTCGCGCCCAGCGTAATGAAATCGCCGTTGCTTCGTTAGATAATAACACCAGTCGCTTTGACGCCGAAATTTATAATTCTCGCGCCTTTAATGTGGCATTAACGTAGACTAAAATTACGCGAGGCCCAGATATAGCGAAGTAACAAACAATTACATTAAAACTATCTCGATATTTAACATTTCTCCTCTAATTAAAACATAAGGATGTGCGAATAGTTTAACATCTAAAAAAATCGTTTCTGAATATACGCCATTAAAAGTAAAAGTAAAAATTATCGACCCATCTTACCGCGTCTCCAGATTTATATAATAATTCATATTTTACACAATGAAGATTTAAATGTAGAATACTTACTATCAAAATTTACACTTTCTTGCATGCTTTATCACACATGGTGTCAGAAGAATCTCCTTCAAACTCAACACAAGAGATTTAACGTGGCGAAAAGGCTAGAGCATATGTTCTGTGAATATTCGGATTAATAGATTTATCCTACTCCCTCTCAGATTCAATAATTTGGACCTACAGTCGTCTAACGTGGAATCCAAAACGGCGCTGGTTGACTACTCTTAATCACCAGATGGAGTCATTTTCGGTTTTTTAAACGCGAAAAATCGTGAATATGAGCGCAGATAGGATTGAATTCGGATCTACAAATCGCGAGTCAATCGCATCGAGCAGTAAGCCACTCAATGCTTCATTAAATTATTAAACTTATTCTGAAAGCTGTCAGTTTGCAAGTTAACATTTTATCCTTCCATAACATTGATTATCGGTTCTCGATTACGTATCTCATAATTAAACATCGGATTCTTATATAATTGCATATTTTTTTGGAAAGCAGATTGGGAGATAAGACCAAAATAGAAATTTGTCTTATTGAAAAAACATTCTAAAAATGCATATTTATTTATTTATGTATATTATCTACATTTTGTTTATATATTCACGTTTGATCTGTACAAAAAAATCCGATGGATTTTCATAACAGCTTTGTAACAAATGATCTATGAATCACTGAACCGAATATTTTCGATACTAACTTCGACATTAGTTATTTAACGCTCTATCGTTCGGATAATGGCCAAGATAAGATTCTCAACCATCCGCGGATTCTCGTTGTTACAAAGTTGGCAGATAAACGGGTGGAATCGTTAATATTTGATCTCACAGATTATCCGACAAATCCAGGATAGTAGTTCGCTGTGTCGACGAAGTGAGAAACGAAAGGAGACCAATCGCATCTCGCATTCTAAACCACATAGGCTTAGGACGCGTGGTTCAACGTACTGCCGTGGATAAAATATTTTGCCGACTGCCTCGTTATTTATCCTGCCGGAGAAAGTTGTTGGTGTCGTCGGTAGTCGTCGTAATAAATGTCCCACTCCCGAGAGCGGACTTGACACGTGCGGGGAGAAAGGGGCATCGTTACACAAGTTGGCCCGTCGTCGGAGCGGGCCGGTTTTGTCCTACTTTTTGCGCGGCATGCAGCCGCGATCGTGTCGGGGACAATGTACAAAGCATCTAGCACCAGAAAATAAGATGAGAGAGAGAGAGAGAGAGAGAGAGAGAGAAAGAGAAGTCGATTCTCTCGCTTCCCGAGATCTGGTCAAAGTGCACTTCTACAAAGCAACGAATAAGATCGACGAACGATTCTATTTTCGCGCAGAAAAATCGTAAAAATTAAAGATATAAAGCTAGAAAGAGATATAAAAATTATTTCAGATTATACTAATATACTGTCATGCAAGTATATATGATTAAATTCCTAATTAAAAACAGCGCTCTTCCACTAACTTTAATTAACATCTTCGAATATTCTTAATAATAAAATATACAATGTTCTGACCGGAAGAATCTATTTCAAGAAATAATTTTTGGGAAATCAATATACCGTGATGTCGCCTCGACCTCGAGATAATAAGGTACAAGAAAGTGGAGCGAAATGGGACACGGTACATGCACGTGGTACACCGCAAAGATCAATTAGTGCAATTAATTCAACGGCCACCCACTCGTCTGCGGAAGCGTGTTATTAAATTCGGAATAGTCACAATTACATAACGCAACGGTACATACAAGAAGATGGCTCGTTATATTCAGAACTCTCGTTACACACTCTCTCTGGAATCGTCGCTTGTGTAAGATGATCCAATTAGAGTGACGTTTAAATAAATTTCCATTGATAGCCACTCACCCGCCTATGTTGTTATATCTATCTCCAGAATAAATTAGCAAAAATCAACTCGTTGCCACAGCGAGGAATAACACAATTAATTTCGGATCATAGAGAACACCTGGATGAGAGATATCAATTGCGTATCAAGTATATGTCAGCAGTTGAATTTTGGGAGCTTTTGCGGAATGAGATCGATCGTATTTTCCGTGATTAATCGATCGATGCTCGCTTACCGCTGATTCATTAGGGCATTGATATATCGTCATTTTCAAGTAGCCCGCATCGCATTATCGCGTTATAGCGTGACGAAGTTAATGTTACTAGATTTGAATGCTGATGCCTGCGGTATGTCGCGGTCAAATTTTGCGGATAGAAAACATAACGCGCGTGCTGCGCTATATAACACGTTAATAACCACCTCGTAATTGACTTGCGCGAATACAAACGAAATAATTGTCGCGCCCGAGACAGACTTTATAGGCAGTAAGTTCAGCAGCGTTATCCAAGAGCGTTTTCAATATTTGCGAAATATACTTCCTTGTTCCATTTATACAGTCTTCCCCAATGATATAAAATCGCGCAAAATGTCACGCATCGTTTAAACTGTCTCAATCGTTAAAATATAAAATAATATCTCGTGCGCGTCATATTCGTCACGAGGTTAATCGCATGTGCCGTAAAAAGTTCAACGTTTTTTTCACAGAGCTGCCCGTTTTCCAATTCCGCGCCGCGGGGATGAAGGATCGAAAAGCGGATGAAGGGGCAATTCGTAGAGCTTTTTTCAATGGTAACGTCATGTCCGGTCCGATACAATGGCGTGATGCAAGGGTTGAAGGGTGTACGAGGACGCGCGAAAGGTGTTGGTTAGTTAGTAGAGAGGGAACTCGGGGGAAATTCACGTTCGACCGGAACTCGCGAGGTAATGATTGTATCGCCCTATTATCGGAACGGAGTCATAGTGTTCTCCGAGCGATACGAGCAGCTTGATCCTATTTCACTCCCGAGTAAACGCACGCACGGGAACGGGGGTGTTATTAACCAATCCGATGGAAAGCTCGAGCTTAGTACTCCGATTTCCCCTTTTCTCCCTCACCAATTCATTCTCTTCCTCGTAGCCTTTTACTTACTCTCCGATTTTTTAAGCGTCTCTCTCGTATTGTTTTTCATTAGGCGTTTATTTCCGTTCCGTGCGATTCGTGATTACATCCACATAAACAA
>Ga0157364_1007138_pt1 | contig 11551 bp, 7 predicted proteins | sample AttsexASBM2_FD_111476 | JGI IMG/M metagenome (GOLD analysis project Ga0157364, IMG submission 111476) | Fungus gardens microbial communities from leaf cutter ant in Ribeirão Preto, State of São Paulo, Brazil - Atta sexdens ASBM2 | ecosystem: Host-associated > Fungi > Mycelium > Unclassified ...
AAAAAAAAATAAAAAAATAAAAAAATAAGAGTTATTTTTGTTTCTATATATATATATATATATATATATATATATATATATATATATATATATATATATATATATATATAGTTTCTACTTAAAGATTGAACTTTAGGTTAATTTATCAACTCCAAGGGTGGAACATATCTTTCAGCAAGAATTTTGCATATTTATTGACAATTTTTGTCATTACATGACGAAATAATGTGTACTAATTTTCTGATACTACAGACTAATTTTTTTCTCTCTCATTTTTAAGAAAGTAATATGAAACATTGATTTGATACACATGATAATTTAATCATAAATAGGGATATTTTTGAGATTTCATGATGAGCCTTTCTACATGGACGGTTCCCAGATGTATTAAAATATAATTCACATATAATTTCTTTCAATTATAATTTAATAAAAATTAATTTAATAGTTTTTTAATTCTAAATATCTATTAACAGAAAAACAAAAAATAAGAATTTTCAACCAAATAACTCACCGTGAAATCTTAAAAACTTTTATGCCTCGTTAATAAATGTATAGCATTGATGTAATATTTTTAATTAATTATGTATGTATGGAGTAAACTACAATTATTATAAAATATTGTTCTAGTGAAATAACATTATAAATATATATATATTTTTTTTCTTATAAGTGGGTTGTATTTTTTATATATTACTTTTGTGTTACTACACATTAAGCATTGTATATTTTTAAAGCTTTGCAATTTTTACGCATTTGTATAACAATATTGATATTTAAGAAACAACCATAGTATTTATATTACAGTATAATTTAATTTTCTTAATAACAGTCCTCTCATATCTTTAACACATAGCACAAATTAGTATCTTTGAAATGTACATTAGTCGGGTATACAATCTTAATAAAACGTGAGATCTGAGGAAATAATGATATATTTTAGTACGTGAATTATTGCATCTGTTTTTATATACCATACGCGTCATACATCTTGAATTTCACATGAAAATTGGTAAGCTGTTTGTATCAAGCTCTCAGAAAATTTTGAAAAATAACAGATGCAATGTGATGGAATTTATTAAAGTGAAACAAATATGCGTTTTTGCACACACAGGACGGCGTAAGACATCAACGATTTGTAAACGTTTTCTCGTATGTGACAGATATATAGCGTATAAGACATCAACTTTATTAATCACAAAGTGCAACGTTAAGAAGTGGGACTCACACATTGTGTAGTTATTATTACACATAATTTGTACAATTGATTGTGCAAGCTTTAACATTTACATTTGTTTTCAAATCGCAATTAAAGTTAATTTTAAAGAATTATAAATTGTTATTATTGCTGTTTACGCACATTAAAACACTGGAAAACATTTTTATCACTTTTGTAAGATTGCTTTGCGTGTAATGACTAGTTATATCTTGTGGCACATGTGATATGTAGATTGTAAATACAAGATTATTCTGAAAATAAAACTCTTGATCTTTCAAACTAGATTAGATTACATCTATGTGACATCGAAGATATTGGCTGTTTCAAATTCTTTATAATTTATCTATTATATTATTATTCTTTATAATTTTTAGAATAGTACACATCACCTCTAATAACGCAATAATAAATCAGTTTATCAATGATATTTTTCTAACATTATATAATAGTTCCACTACTGAACTTTTAATTGTCTAATACACATCACTTATCATATGCAAACTATTGCGAACTATTACGCTATTTGGAGTCATTCATTATGATTGGTCTCTATTTTTCTCCTCATTGAACTGCAATATTTACAGTATTATAAATATCTGAGAATAAAAGTATTTATATTGCTAAAAATAGATGTTTCATATATCAACTTTCATAATATTTTTATGTTGAAGAATATTTTTTTATATGCTTTGGCACTAATCAAATTCTTCACAATTGTGCAAAATTTTCTTAAATATGCATCAAGAAGAATTTATCATCACATCTATTTTATATCAAACAATTAATTTATTATGTCACTTTCGTGTATGTGGCATCGTGATCTTGAATTAATGCAACAACATAAAGAATATAATGAATTAAAGTATGGAAAAGTTAAAGAACCTTTAATTTTCCTTGCAATAGCCATTTCCAACTCGGCCTCCTGCCTCTGTGCTTCAGGATTTGGTTTTGGTGCAGCCGGAAACGTTACCAGGACTATACTCATATTATCTCTGCTACCCTGTAACGAAATTTTAGATTGTTCTGAATACATTCTTGTATAAAAAAAAAATATCGATCAACATCAAAAGTTTCCATATGACTGTAGACATAAAGAAAAATTAAGAATGTAACTCAGCATAATGAATAGTAAAAATTTATATATTATTTTACAAAGTAAAAATAACTTTAAAAGTAATTTTCATATTTGCTTCATATCTTAAATAAATAATAAAAGTGATAAATGAATAATATATTCTTTTGATATAATCACATTTATACTTTTAATACAAAAATATACATATGTGTAAGATATAATCATATAATACCTTATAAAGACAAGTGTCTACAACCAGATTGGTAACTGCTTCTAAATCATCGGTTAGCTGCAGCCTTGAATGTATAAAATTACATAAATCTTCGTTGTTCATAACATCCCAAATGCCATCACATGCTAAAACTAGAAATTCGTCGTGTTCATCGTCCCTGTCTAGCATGAATATTTCTGGTTCCGGCGACACTAACTGCTCACAAGGGCCTCGATCTTTTAGATTTTTGTACTCGTAATCACCCAACGCTCGGGAAACCGCCAGAGATCCGTTAACTCTTTGGATCATTACGCTACCACCTGCATTCTGAATTCTCTCCTTCTCAGCGGGTAAAACGGGCTTGTGATCCCGCGTCGAGAAGACTGGTAGTCCAGATCTGCAGAGTACCGCCCGGGAGTCGCCACAATTGGCGATATAAATATTTTTGGGCGATATAAATGCACACACCGCCGTGGAGCCGGATTTGTCCATGCCAGCGCTCATAGCTGGCAAATCCCTCATCTCATCGTCGAGTCTGAGAAATCCAGAGTGGATCCCTTTTATAACATCCTCGGCCTTAAACTCTTGCGTTTGCATTATACATTCTAATAAGTGTTCCGCACTATGGGCTGATACTAATGCACCTGCATGGCCATCAAACACTGCAAAATAGCTCCAATCCGAGAGACCACCATCCAAGCAGGGAATTGCTCGATGAGCGTCCTCCATCTCCATTCGCCATCCTTGCATACTAGCAACGCCGTACCGCAGGCCATTACCAGTACCATGCTCATTGCACTTCTCTGTGTTCGGAGTATCCAAAAATGCCCCCATATTACACGTTGAATATTTATTGTACCAGCTAATTATTTGTCTCTCCTTCTATTATTTGATTAGCATCATTCTTACGGATCCTCAAAATGGCACTTCTTTCACTCTTACCTAAAATCAAAAGCTGTACTATATTATAACAGAATTTTTTGATTTACACTATTATTTTCGATCATGCATCAGAATTCTTGGAGTAAACAAGAGTCTATCCGGAATTCGACCGTCGATCGTTTGACACTGTGACGAAAATAAGTCGATAACGTGGGTCGAGGAAAATACTTGCGTATACGCGAGAGTTCAAATGACAAAGGCCGAGGTGAGACGACACCGGGTAGGGATTGTCCACTGAGTTGGACGTATTGTACGGCATTTTGGAAGCGGCGTGCGTTATCATCCGGCGCGAGTAAATCCATCGCTTACGCCACGCGCGAGGGAGCGATATATGCCACGGAGTTCACGTAGCACACAGTGCCTTTCTGCAACTTTTTCCGCGAGATATCGTCCCGCGCGGCGGATAACGCAGGCGGCGGTTGCTTCGCGCGCTCGCGTTTCCCGACAACGACGACGACGACGGCAACGACGACGGACAAACGACGAGGGTGACGCGCGCGCGAGGAAGCTCTTATTTGGCAGCGGCGAATTTTCGCGACTAAAATAGTTTACTCGCTCGCTCGCTCGCTCGCTCGCTCACACGCATGCATGCACGCAAGCAAGCACGCACGGCTCCCGCTCGCGCCTTTGCTGAGCGTACAAACGTAGAACTTACGTCGGCGGACCGTGACCGAGGATAGTCGTCATTTCAGGTACTAAACGGGTAGCGTGCTCCAACAAACTGCCGTTGCTGTCGCCGCTGCCGCCGCCACACCGCCGTCACCGTTGCCACTGCGTGGTACGTCGCTGTGTATTCGTACAGTTAATACGCTCGCATCGTATCTTCCTCGAAGTAGCACGCAAATATTATTCTTTATTCACCGTCGCACCACGTACCGTTCGTCTCGCTCTTGCTGGCTGTGCCTAGCTGGCTGGCCTCAGGCCTGGCTCGTGCCTGCACACACAGAAACAACGAAATCGACTCGCATGAATGGCGGATACACACGGCGGCCGGTGTGGCGCGCATGCGCCGGTTTATTAATAGCGGCTTGCGTACTGTCGTCATTGTCCGCCAATCGACACCGCGCCATTTCCGTTCGCGCTTAGCCGATATCTCGTTTTATACGATCATCGCACGCGGGGTAAAATTAACTTGCTCTCGTTCCTTCTTTCTCTCTTCTCTTTGTTTATCTGTCTCTGTCTCTCTCTCTCTCTCTCATGCGCGCGCGCGCGCGCGCGCGATACTAGAGAATTAACTCGACGACGTGTCGCGCGAAAACAGCGGTACACGTACGATTTCGCGGCCGATAGATCTCGTGCAATCATCGATAATTACTTACGATGTTAATTGGCATGACGCGACCGACATGATCTCTGGGCCTCAGGCAGTCCCAGGTCCGGCGTGATCAATTCGGCGGATCGCCGGCGCGAATGAGAAGCGTCCCAGCGTACTTATATTTGTATATTAAGATCGGTTTATTGATCGGTTTAATAGCCGATGGGAATTCCGCTACGGCGAGAACGTCAACGGGTCATTGGATTACGCGTTATTACGCTCAGATGCGCCCCATTAATCCGCGTTTGAGCGCGGCTGCCTCTTGTATTCTATCTATAAGCACTATAAGCGCGCCGCCCGATTGTGGCGATCGGCTCTCATTGATCCTCTAGCGCGCGCAACTTCGGGCCTCGAGACTCGGCCTGTTCCCGCGCGACCGAGGATGCACACGCGAGGCACAGTGTGTATTCTCTATCGGCATCGCTCGACCCAGTTTCGAATAATTGTGAGAAAGTGGAACATAAACGGCAGCCGTTCGAATCCACGCGATTCAGAAGTTTCCTCCGCGCGACGCATGCGCTAAGAGATTGCTCCTTTCTTTTTGTTCCATTTTTATTTTTTATCTATATATATTAACTTTATCGGAATTTTTTAACTTTTTTTTTAAAATCTTTTTTCAGTTCTAAGAATTAAAACAAGATGAAAAGTAAATCAAATCATCGGAGCTAAAAATGTGTAATAGTTATTGACGTTGAATCTGAGATCCATTTAATTTATGTTAATTCGTGACTAAAGGCACTATTTAATTTCGAGAAAAATGATGTAAGTCGTATAAAAAAGAATGTCTGTATACGAATATATTAAGTTTATTTTAATAACCATAATAATAATCCAAATTTGTAGATGTAACATAAATAATTGAGTGAGTCTCTCTTCAATAGACAGATAATTCTTAGAACTAGAACAAGATAAAAATAAATTGAGATTAAAATTATCTTTATACTGGTAGACACGAGTACTAATCATTGATTAAGTTTATGATCAATCGAGGTTTAATCGAAATAAAAGATATTTTTACGCTACAGTCCGCCATGCAGCTGTGAAAGGCATTTACGTTTATTCGATAATTAGGAAAAGTTGAAAATTTGTGAATTTTTCAATAGGGTTACGAGATTTGTTAATAAACGAGAGGCAGATTAATAGAAAAATTAATTTAATTTTTCAACAAAAGGTGCTTGAAAAAGATCATGGAATCTTCTGGAATATTCTATAGTTGCGTGTCTTGCAATAAATAGATTTAAATCGATCTCCAACGCAAGTAGAAGAATCTAGGAAGCGATGGTTCGCATAAATCGATGCTTATTAAACAATTACTTTGTTTTTGAAATTAAGGTCTCTAGGAATCATGTATTGTTTAATCACTTCATCTGTTACTCTACTTTTTGCTTCTTGATGCGCGGCGACGAGTCGCTGTAGAACGTCGATTAGCTCCTTCTTTAGCTCACCTGTCAAAATCTCCCCGCTGGTATAGCCCTAAAAGATAATTTGTCGTTATAATTTAATGCCTATCAATATAACTTAACTTTTTAGTCTCAGTTTAACGTCCATCTTTTTCTAATTCTAAGAATTAGAAAGGGAAAAGTTGAATCGAAATTAAAGTTAGGTCTACATTGGTGGAAATGAACCTTAGCATAAAAGTAGACGATAGATGTAAGTTCATAATTGATTCTTGTATTTAAGACCAGACTTCATATTCGATTGGCCAATATCTTACGACTTCAAGCTTAGTATTTATTGTTACAAAACCAATTACGGAGTGCTACGATATTATTTTAAGACATTACTTAAGATGGTTTTGAAATAAGAATCGACTATCAACTAAAGTATCGACTGTGTCATTTATGGAAAACAATTAAAGTTGTATTATATTCATGTCGCATTCACATACATTATCAAGGATTTTCTGTAGATAACAATTGGTCGACAGTTTGTCTATCATACACTCCTGGCTTTAGGCCAAGTACATGATAGACAAAATGTCCGCCAAGTATTGTGTTGTTTATAGAAAATCCTTGGCAATGTACACGATTGTGCATGGAGTACGATACAATTTTAATTGTTTTTCATAAACGACACAACAGTCGGCCGATATTTCTATCATGCGATTTTGCTTAAGAGAAAGAATTAAAACAATTAACGCGAGACTAACTTTCCTAATTTGTTCCAATTGCTCGTCGTCTTCCAGGAAGAATCGCAGCCACTGATAAGATATATCTACCTCACAATTGCCACCGAGCTGTCTGTGCTCTTCCACAGTGGCTTGACCACCCGAGAACGCATGCTTGTTGATCTTGTTTTTTATCTGCTTAGCAGTATCTGTGAGGAATATTGCCGTATTGCTGTCGCTCGCCGACATTTTTGTCTTCGAGCCTTGTAACGCTGGGAAGAAGGTCGCATGCAACAACGCTGGTTTGGGAAAACCCAGCCTGGGCGTCACATCCCTTGTCATGCGGAAGTACGGGTCCTGATCGATCGCGCATGGTATCAGACAGTGCACTTTAGCGTCCTTAAAAATAAAAGGAAACGAACCAGAGATCGCCGGTGCTGCTTGCGTTGGCGGAAACGCGATCTTCGCGATCGGATCGCTATCGCCGAAACCGAAAATGCCCTTCACTTGATTAAACGTCACGCATTTCTGTATCCTGATCATATTCTGGTAAAATGCTGAATTGTTTCCTATGTGCTCCAAGTTGGAAAAAATAAAGGTTTTCTCAGGATTAAAGCCACAGGCGATAATGTCTCTTGCATTGGCATAGGCCAATTTAATAGCATCTTCTATATTTAGATTCTTCCATATAGCTTTCTCATCGTCTGTCAACTGTATGATTAATGGTACATTGAAAACTTCTTGTAACCATTTACAGAACATGAAAGGTATGAGATGTCCCAGATGCATCGCATCAGAGCTCGGTCCTCTGCCTGTGTACAAATAAAAAAGCTTTCCTTGCTCGTAAAGATTCAGAATAGTGTGCATATCTCTGTGGGAGAAGAATATGCCTCTTCTGAGAAAGCGATGCGGTTTCTTGCCAGTGATCTTTTCAAATCTAGTTAATAGTTCATCATCTATTCTAGAACTTCCGAATCTTTCTGCAAAAAAAAAAAGAAAATGTATTAGTCTGCAAAGCTCAAGAGAATAAATGATTTATAAATATAGTTCTGTTCTTTGTATTTGTACTCTTGTACTTAAAATAAAATACATATTTGAAGCTTAATAAAAACGAGATAGAAACCTATACATTTTGATACTTTCCAGCAAGAATAATTTAGTGAAACATGATGATCATTTCATCTCAACATTGGCAAACAATCAAGAATGCTTTCCAGCAAGATGCACAGATAACACAGAATAGCATAATGAATTATTTTATCTTTGTTTAACATTTGCAGATAACAAAGTCTACAAGACATCTTTATATCTTTTAAACATATACATCCTAAAAAATAATTTTATGATGTCTTCATGACATCTTTTTGACATGTATATTGTCTGAGATTAGTAAACAAAAATGACTCACTTGTGTTATTCTGTATCATCTGCATCTCTTAATAGAAAAGCACTTAATGATATAATAATTCACTGTGTTACATTAAACTTATTCTTTTTAGCTGAACTTTTTACACAATTTATCTTTTTTTTCTCTGTGTTCGAGAAAAAAAATAAAAAGCTGTGCAAGAAGTTCAGGTAAACAAATAAGCTTAATGTTATTTATCTCTCGTTGAAAATGAGATTCATTATGTCTTAAGAACATCTTTAGGACAATCTTTGGAGTCTGTGTTGAAAATTTTAATACAGTTCATTACGACAATAAAAAAACCAGGTATTATACACCTTACTGTGCACTTTGTTGCGAACATAACCTAAAAAATCATGAAAAAATCACCTATTCTTCGCGTTCACAAATCTGCAAGGATAATCATCATAAATTACCTCTTGCAAGAAGCGCGACTTACTAATCAACTTGTCATAATCGATGCCGGAATCGTTGACACTCGTTACCGTCCATGGTGTCACGACGTCCTCGTCCTCGGCGATACCGTTTAACACACGCTCTTCTACCTGCGCGTTCTCCGTCGTCATATTTTCCTCGTTAGTGTTTCTTTTTTTAAATTCTGAACGCGATTGTACGAAAATTCACGTGGGTGATCTGACTCATGTGCGACACAGCTGGGGACACCGTTGCGGACAGCTCGATTCTGTAAGGTTATCCTACTGTACAAACGGAAGAGGGTATCGACTATCGTTTATCCCATTTACCTGACGATGCGCACGCAAGATGAATCGTCGCATCGTAAAATTTTCGCGCCACGTCCTAATTGCCGAGGTGATGCAATCGTCGGCACGATTTCTCTTGCGATGGCCGCCGAATCCGTGAGAAATCGCATGATTACGTATCGCGGTGATTGACGACATAAAACAGATTTTTATCATTTCTGTCATTGTACTGTCAATTCGCTTGGCAAGCAAAGATCATTCATCAATGTGTTCTTAGCGATTCATTGTAGTCGCGCGTAATCGTTTTATACGATTTTACGCAAGAACTACTCCGATTTCTCTTCTGCAGGCTTGTCTATAAAGTGCTCGGTGGTCTGATTGATGCGTCATCGTCATGTATTTCGTGACGTCATGCTACTTCCGCGAAAAAATTGCATTTCCTAAGGCTCGCAGCGGAACTTCGTTCGACAATACACGTTGGCAATTCGCATTTCGTACATGTCTCGAGTCACTAGTGACATCTAAGACGTTCTTCATATTTCAATCTTCTAATTTAGCTAATCATGATTAATTACAAAATCAAGATCATCTTGAATCTTACAATTAGATAAATTTTAAAATTACATCCAGCTAATGAAAAATTATATAACATTTTAGAGATCATACTTGAAACAATATAAAATTAGATAAACATTACTTTGTTTCTCTTTGTATCTATTCTTTTTAAGTGAATTTGCATGGTTTAACTTCTCTTTTTTTCTTTAATATAAAAAGAAAAAGAAGAAAGATGAAATGCGCAAAAAGTTTCAGTTGAAAAGAACAAGATTTGTATTTTCATTAATAAGATAAATATGTCCTAATTCTAGTTTCATTTGTAAGAAAATTTTAATGATTTTATATTATAAAAAATTTTGATTAGGATTAAAAGGCAACAAATAATAATGATAGTAATAATGATACCAATATTAAGGATAATAATTTACAAAGATACATTTATTGAGATACATCTGTTTAGTAAGGTATACATAAAAATAGTTTGCAGGCTAAAAAAATAGTTCCATGTTGCTCTCCGGTATATTTTTATCTTTCAACTATTTCTACAGGTATCACGTTGCAACCCAAAAGGCCTTTGCCAACCCAAGGACGCGGAGTTAACGATAAAACAATAGTATTCGAACCGCGTTTAATTTTTACGTTGATCGTCTTGTATCTACTGTTTTCCACTAGCTTTCCAATATCTGTTAAAGATTTGAAATTTCGGCAATGAACAGATCCAAATTCCAATATCAGATCCTCGACTTGGATGCCCTAAAAAAATAGCAGCAGCTTTTATTCCTTGTTCCCAATTAAAAAAGTTTTTGTACATAACAAAATTTTAGTCGTAACCGTAATTCTGTAAACAAATTGATCAATTAGAAGATGCTTTCTATTCGGTAACACAAGTCGATCAAACATCATTTTATCTTTCTTAATATTTAGTAACCAAAATAGAACGATACATGTGTCAACTTAAATTATATCACCAAATAGAAAATAAAATACATAGTTACAATTATTTTCTTTACCAATGAAGAATAATTGATTGCAATTATGTTTTCTTATGGATTTACAGTTACAATTAAAAGTTTATTAGATATATGCAAAAATCTTAAGCAAAATGAGGTAATCATTGGCAAATAGATATAATAAATTATAACAATTTAATTAGATTCATTTATAAACCATACAAAAGAGATAATAGAGATAATACATACCACAGTGTCTGCTGGCATAGAGATAATACATACCGCAGTCTCTGCTGGCATAGAGATAATACATACCGCAGTCTCTGCTGGCGAACCAGGTGAAACTAAATTCACCCTAAGGAAAGGCTCCAGCGCTTCTGTCTCTTGATTGTCAGATACATCGGATATCGGTTGTTCAGCTATATTTGCTCCTGCTAAAGCATGAACTCTATGCAATCCTTCTTCTATCTTCTTCATCAAGTTTTTGTGATCATTTGTAAGCCCTATATGACAACATAATGTTATTCAAATAAACAGTGTATTGTTTTGCTTCATGTTACAAAAAATATATTTACGTACGTATTATTTTGTGTCTTGTGTGTCTCACTTGATAAACGTTGATATCCTGCCTGGGATATCCCTCGGAATCCACCAGCGGCTCGTCCATGCCGATATGATTCTGCAATTACGTCAAGGATATAATACGAAGCTTTCAAAAATCTGACAGATCATGCTGCAAGATGAGCTCGGCATTCCGCCCGATGACAACGTCACTCTTGCCACTACAGTGTAAAACCAAGTATGACACATACGGAATCTAAGATCTCCTTCAGTGCTCGTAGATCAGATTCAATCTTGTCTTTCTCCTTCATCAGCTGAAGAACGGCATCTTTAGCTTCCTGCAACTCCATGTCGACCACCATTTTCGTTTTGATCACTCAGCGCTGGTCCGGCTGATCGCGAAACACTTTGGCAGGTACGTACGCGCGTTTCACGGGCCCTGTATCAAAAAATGAAAAATCATGAAAAAATTCTATAGTATTCATGATTTATTTACATATATTTTTTACA
>Ga0157364_1007139_pt1 | contig 11550 bp, 4 predicted proteins | sample AttsexASBM2_FD_111476 | JGI IMG/M metagenome (GOLD analysis project Ga0157364, IMG submission 111476) | Fungus gardens microbial communities from leaf cutter ant in Ribeirão Preto, State of São Paulo, Brazil - Atta sexdens ASBM2 | ecosystem: Host-associated > Fungi > Mycelium > Unclassified ...
ACACACACACTCACACCCCCGCGCGCACACAGATATCTATATATAGAGATATATAGATATAAAAACACATGTTCTTTGACTATATCGACGAGACAACATTTTTGTATGTACTCATATTTATATTCCGATCGGCAAATATTATCTTAAAACAGCAATAAAGATTCGATCAGCTATTGCGATTAATTCTGCGTAAAATTCTATGCTGAAACAAATTTCGAATATCGAATATTAAATAATTGTTGCGCGTAAATGTAAACCTTTTATTTCGGTTTTTAGGACAGATATATTATCATTGGGAAGATATTCAATGGAATTTAAAGACTGATGGTTGACTGATGATTTCGTATATGAAGAATTTTGAGTAACCTGATAATAATTCTTCTTAAGTTGTCACAATACCGATTGATAAGTTTCTTTCCGAGTTTTATCGTCTATTTTGATTCTACTTATTTTTATTCTTCTTTTCGCAGGCTAAGTATCGAAACTGGAAGAGTTTCACTCACCTCGCGGAATTCACATCACCGGAACGAGAACTGCCTTGAGATATCTTTGAGATGGACGTCTCGCGACACACAAGGCCTGTTCTTTTTAACTAAACTTCTTACACGATTCATCTTTCCTCTTTTTCTTTTCACTTTGAAGAGAAAAAGAGAAAAAAGGAACTGTACAAGAAGTAAACTTTGACTAAAAAGAACAAATCTTCGACCTTCTATTTAAAAGAGGAAACCAAATGCAGATACTTCGCGAAATAGTGAACTCTTCGCGGATCAAGGTATAAACTTCGTCGTTCGGTTGCAAGCGATTAGCAGGCACGACGAGGAGCCGACACGGTGTTCCGTCACGGAGAAAGTCATCGCCGGCAACAATGACGACGGCTGCCATCGCCGTCGCCACCACCACCACCACCACCACCAACCGTCATCGTCGTCGTTTGGTACCGTATTCACCGGTATGGTAGAAGAAAGAAAACGAAGAAAAAGGAGGGAAAAAAAGCGCCACTGGAAGAACAATTAATTTGTACGCGAAACACGTACGCGCGGCTACGCACACGCGAATGACCACCGCGATGGAACGCGCCTACGCGTTCTCTACCTTCTCCATCCGGTATATGGAATATTTGGCTGCCAATCCGTGGCGCGTGCGGATATAAATACATGCCGGGTGTACTCCTCTCCTACCGACCAGGCTGTTTAATTAGAAAAATTCGTCGATAGATTTTCGCGAGTCCGGTCGCGGTCGAGACGAACCCCCATAAGATGAACGAGAAAAAACGCCGCCAGCGCGAGCTTGAACAGCTTTTAGCGTATTTTTAGGCTGCAGAAGATGTTCCACGTACTACTCGTCAATATATCTTTATCTCCTAGAAACAACGCACCGCGGGAAACGATAAAGATTAGGCAGAAATAATCGAAACAGGTTGCTTCCATTGTAAACAACGGCATGAACAGTATCATGAAAATATACGGTCTATTCTTTTTTCATATTCCAGGATTGAACTTCTTGAAAGATTTAGCCGTTTTCTTTTCACATTAGAGAGAAAAAAATAATAATAATCAAAATAAGTTGCTTCCATTGCAAAACAGCAGCATGAACAGTACTATGAAAATATATAGTCTGTTCTTTTTTCATATCCCAGGATTGAACATCCCAGGATTAAACTTTTTGAACGGTTTATCCTTTTTCTTTTTACATTACAGAGAAAAAAATAAAAGATGAACCATGCAAGAAGTTTAATTCTGGAATATGGAAAAAAGCTTGTATACATGAAACTCGAAAGATAAAAAAAATGTAGTTGGCGTTTAAGTATAGTCTTTAAAGCGAGACTTCTTAAAGATATCCCAGATAACAAAATATTCGTAGTATGTCAACAAATTCAAACGTAATTTTAAAACAAATTCTTATCCACTGTATTCTTTTTAAATTTGCTTTGTGCAGTAGTGGAATATTTATCTTGTTATCATGATGTTATAACTATAGACTTGTTTTCTGATATATTTATGTCGATATTAGAGAAATAGTAGACTGTGCTCGACTATTGTTGAAATTTCATTAATGTTTTCCAGCAGGTGGAACACAAAAATTACCATAATGATATTATGGAATACGTAATTAATTGATTTTATTTGTACAAATGAACATATAAGTGACAAATAAGATCATGATTTCTTTATGATATTATTATGACTTTTGTGTTCTATCTGAGAAGAGATATAGATGAAACAGTATAAGATACTAAATTATTTCATCCTTGTTTAACAACGACAAGGATGCAATGATTCACAGCGTTACATTATGTCAACTGTATCTTTTATTAGAAAACGTCCATAATATACAACACATACTTTGTAATACAATATTTTTGGCAAGTTTGGCTATGATGACTCCTACTATGATGACTTTCGCGAAATGTAGAACCCGATTCCTCTATCTAATGTAACACTGTTCCTGCCAATCAATGGAACGCAACATTAATATAGAGTGAGAGAAAAAGGATTCACCGTCATTTCTCACACCGGAACAATGCGCATTGACGGGCGAAGAGGAACGACGTAGCAGGGCAAAGATCTCAGTAGAAGTAGGCCGTGCAAATGAGGTGGACTCTGTGGAAACGCATTTACTATAACTGAGGTAACCAGTTACGTGTTAATTGCAGAACAAGCGGCCACAGTTTTGTAGGGCGCAACGAACGCATCGAAGAGTCGATGTGAGCGAGGAAGACATGGGATAACAAAGGGAGGTTTTTCAACGATCGGAATCTAGGATTGAGAACGGGGACATCGCGAAATATAGAAGCGTCCCTATTTTCCTTGAGATTGGTTTCAATTGTTGCTCGGATGGAAAGGAGCGTCCTAGCCGACTGTTATTAGCGCGCTAATAATTAAGAGGGGCGGTAATTAACTCCAGTTGAGACTTAAGTGATAACACGGCACACCTGCGGTCAACAAGTCATTTTACAGGGCACTCATAATTGCGCGGTGTTTCTAATTAGCGGAACGCTGATGGAAAAACTTCCACACCAGTTCGATCGGTTTGGCTTTTACCCAAGCAGAGCAAAAGATTATGATTACATCGAAATGATGTTAAAATAAATTGTGTGACTGCTCAAGAGTAATTTTTAATCTTTTATTGGAGCTATAAAGGCTATGTTCTACTCAAAGGTCACTCCACCAAATCTTGAACAAGGATAAAATGATGCCTGCAGAGCACTCGAGCGAAAATCTGAATGTTCTGTTTGAAGTACAAAATGTAAATGAATGATCACCTTGATGATGCAAATGAACACTTTATGTTGATAATTCAGAATAGTTCAATGTTTTTATCTACAATTTAGAACCTTAATATTAATCGTACAAATTGTACAATCTAAAATATTTGGATTCAAATGATTCATTACTGTAATCGAAAATTAATAACCATTTTGGAATCATTTTGACACTATTTTGATGTCCTCATGATTTTTTCATTCTGCTTACATAGAATACAAAGTCATAATGATATCATAGACCATTATCACGACTTATTAATCGCTTATAAATAAACTTGCAAGTGAAATAAGGTCATATAATCCAAATGATATCATTATGACTTCTGTCTTGGCCAAATAAAAGTCGGAACATAAGTCGAATGTAATGAGAGAATAACAAAAACGTAAATGAAACTTTTATAAGAAGCGAATATTGAAACAACAAAATATAAACATCTTTTTTATATTTCGTTATCTCAAGTGGCAGCACTGACATTTGTATAATACATAAGAAAATATCAATTAAAAATTCTTAATTTCCTTCTTTTCCATGAAATAAAAGATTCTGATTGATTAATTTTCTTATATTTTATATGTGACAAGAAGCTCTTATTCTTACATTCGACTTAGGATCATTACACAAAAAATGACATAAATTACATAACTATAGCATATATAATTATAGCATATATAAGTTGACTGCTGACCAATAAACATCCGACATAAAAACGTCATATTGATTTACATAAGATACTCATTAGTACAGCTTTATGCTATGGTTATACAGCTTATGTCATTTTGTATACACAGCCCTTATACTTCGATTTTTATTTTCACCAAGCTTCTACCTGAATATCATTTTTGCACATCCATGTTTCTTTTAGGATTTATAATGTACTTATGAACAAAACCTAGAAATCTTACTCTGTTCACGTTACGACGAATGTAGATCCAAATTAAATGATCCGAGGAAATTTGGCCTCTTTATCGACAAGATTGAATCATCAGATGGAATACAGCATAACAATGAGGAAAATGCGAAACATTCACAAAGTCACTCCGTGATTTGCACGAATCATTTTATGGATCTTTAGAAGTGTTGAAATGACACCTCGTTTAATAAAACGTTTAAATTAACGAAATAATTATCGGCTAATTTCGATCGTTCTTCTCTAATTAGCGACTTGATACTCATTGAACTTCGAGTGCACAGCGATACCAATTGACACCTCGCGTTTAATTCGCGCATGTGAATCAAGTGTGCGATCAGTTGCGATAAGTTGACGCCGATTGCGAAGCATCGGCCGCGAGTGCGCTTATATAACATTTTTATCGTTTTGCCGGAACATTCAAAACAGGCCTCGCGACAGCTTGTCGCCTCCACAAGAATCATTCCATCGTTGACCGTCGAGGTCAAGAGTGGCCTTTGAAATTCCCGACTTAAGTCTATTCCGATCACGACTGTGGTATTATAATTAAAAATAAAACTCATTGTCAATCGCAAAGGATTGAAAAACAGCTCGCATATATGTATCAAGACAAATTTCTTTTTATGTTTCATTGTCGATAGGGCTTTTCAGTGGCTTTTTTATTCGCGCGAAGGACTCGGTATTTTAAAAAGCTCTTCTTTATCGCGATGATACCACGCCCGAGGCCGCGATCTTATCGCGATCGAGCATACGTGAGGAAATCAAATGTCCCATGATACCGCAATAACACTGTCAGCATGTTTATAAATCTGTATGAAGGCCCGGTACTCCTCTCGAGGTCTAACTTGTCCATAGGAATGCGTTGAATGTCGATTGAAAACGGTCGGACTGAGACATAAACTCAAAACAACGAACAAGAATGGATCCAAGTGGATGCACATTATAAATCCGTTTTGAGTTTGAATACATCGATTACTCTTTGAAAGAGAGATAGGTATAGATATATAGATAATTTAATTTTTATTACGTGCTTTAGGAAAATATCCTTTCAAGAATTGAAATAAAACTCAATAAATCATATATAAATGTTGTTACATTAGGTATAGCTAGAGCAACAGTTTTACAATGAATTAAAAAATAGAAATAAAAAAGAAATATATATTTATAGACATCTCTAGAAGATATTTGTATATCGAAAAACATGAAGAAAGTCTATGTCAAAGGTCTATGTCGCGTAATTTAATTAAATTACGCGAGCAGAACAAAAAGAAAGAGAGAGTAGGAGAATATAGAATAGAATTATTTATTAGGCGTTCTGAGATTATGGATATATTCATAGTCGGTTCTTATTTTAAGACTGTCTTAATTAACGTCTTAAGAGAGTCGCTAATGCAGCCCTCTGATTGGTTCATCTGAAGACAGAACTTAAAATCTTAATTCTTGAATTGTTGAATGAACAAAAATTGACTATGAATATTGACCTATGTCTCCTCATCAAGTGCCAAGCATAACACAGTTAGGAGAGAAAGAAAGAGAATACATACAGTTAAGAGAAAAAGAGAGAGAAATAAATAAGGATCTCATATAGAAAGAATATTTTACTTACTCGAAGATTTGAAAGAGACTCGGTTTTTTAGGTAATCACTCAATGCACACAAATTCTTCGAGTTAAATTCTTCCTCCTTACAAATATAATAGTCTTCTAATAATATTTTTCTAACATGATCGATAGTGATTCACACAAAATCCATTTTTGTGAAAATGCACGAGGCACATCGCAGCGCGCAAAATCACAATCGTGTCCCAAGCACGACACGGAGATTAATGCGATGGCATGACGGCCGGGGATCGTTTTAACTAGGAAATTGTTCTCGCCTTACAGGATGCCGATGCGTCAATATTGACACATTTCTTACGAAACGTAAGAAAACCGGGCTTTCGCCCGTCTATCTTCAATCCTTCTGTATCTGAAGAATGCCGAAAAATCCCCACAGATATATACCGACGGATAAATTCTTCTCTTACACTTTTTAGGATATTTTAAATCTCTATGATTATATTAAATATAATTAAATATGCAGTCTCTTCAAAAATATCTCAGAAATATTTCAACTAAAAAGTGAAACATTTCATAAAAATTGCGAAATGTTTGCAACGATTCTTGTACATAAAACTTTGTTGAAAGGTTGATGAAATATTAGGTGTGAGAAAAAATTCGTGGCGTTTTTTTTAATGCCATCTAATGGGAAAAACGCCACAAACTTTTTCCCACATCTAATATTATAGAAAGAATCTGCAATCTTTTTGAAGTATTACCAAAAAGGAAACTGCGTTTTATTTTGGGAACTGCTGATTCCATTGCGATAACAAAATGATCCTAGACACATATTACTTTTGTATTTTAAATTATGACAAATCGACTTCAATATTATGTATTTCGCAATTTATAATATATAATTTAGTTAATTAATTAATGTTTTCGCATTCAGAAGAACTGAAAATATCGGTTAAAACATATACGGATTAATACACGAATTTTGAATAAACAATAATTTTGCGTACCAACAATCGTAGGCTCTTAATTGATTATTTCTTTTCTCCTTTTAGTTGAATTATCAAAAAGGTTTCAGCTATTTCTAGTATTACAAAAACTTAAATATATACTTGATTGATACTTAAATAATATTTAAATTTATTATGTTGACATAAATATAAATATTGTTTAAGAGAAAGAATATTAATTAAACATATATTTAAATATCATTTCTATCATTTCTAAAGTACTTAAAATTTATTAAGAGTTTTTGTAATCTGTTTACAAATTACAAAACTTATTATAAACTTAAAGTATTTCTCAAAAATAGTATCGTCAATTATTTTGATTAATTAATTATATAGTATGTATAAATACATATATAAGCACATATACAATCACTATTAAAAAATCACATTTGCAATTTCCACACAGCATCATCATTCATGTATAAAATGTTTTTCGCAATTAAAGTGGAACAAGTCATAATAACATTAAAATGACATTAAATTAAATGTGATTGTGATAAAAAAAAATCACTTTTAAGTAAACATTTTGGAGTCATTTTAACCTCATGATGTTTTTTTGATCTATTCAAATAATTTGCATATGATAGAAACATTTTAGAAACATTTCTGTTAAAACATTTCATATGACATAATGCGGAATTCTTTCAGAATTGTTACACATGAGATATGAAAGATTGAAACATTTCTGAAAATTTTCCGCAATAATCGATGTTGTAATATTATATGCATTTAATAAATTATTAAATATTGACAATAAAACAATCTTATTTAGACCATGTATCTTATTTAATACATGTGAGAACACAACTAATAAATAGCGGGATGATTTCTCTCATATGCCTGTGGTGACGCACGCTGATTGCATATACAGTCATATGGGACCTACTATTTAATGTCAATTCCGAATGACGATTTTTATTAGAGAAGTTCTCTTGGCAAAGATACTCTCTCTCTCGGTGATTTGCCATTGCCTGCTAAGAGGAGCTTCGAAAAGAGGAGTGTTCGAAAAATTTTTCGATTTTATCTGGAAATCGGAATCTTGAATCTCTGACATAGCAATCTTGTGCGCTACGCCACGCACGCATTCATATGTTTATAAATACTTAAACACGTTTAAAAAAGATTAATAATTTATTTATTAAATATAATATTTATAAAATGAATAGCAATTTAAAATATTAAATAGAATTTATAAATTAAATCTTACTGACATTACATTAATCGTATATAAATATATGTATTAATCATTAATAATATTCATTAATTAATATCATATACGTATTAATTAATATCAATTATTCATACTCAAATCATACTCAATTCTTTCTTTTGAGTTATTAGAAAAGTAACATATCCTATATAAGCATTATAATTGTCCATGTGATCTATGTTACGCGAGTGAAACTTAAATAACGTAACAAAGATAGAAGAGTGTTATTCAGGAAACAGGAAATTGATTCGGTGAACAAAAGATTTGTTGGATAACAAAGACAATCCTGTATTGATTAAACGCAATAAGTCGCGTAACAGTAACAAACATCAATGAGACTTGTTTGTGTAACAAAATCGAGAAAAGAAAAAATTTATTGAACATCGGTAAGACTGTTTGTGTAAAAAAATTGAAGAAGAAGCAATTATTAATGCGTCAGTAAGTATGAACTCGTATAAATATGTCAATTTAGTAATACTTAGCGATTACTTTTATTTATTAATACTTAACGTATTAACCGGATTTACCTAACTTTATTGCTATTGTGCTACGGAAAATCTGATAAAATATAATCAAGGAAAATGAAGGAAATAGCTAACATAATATGTATGTTAATTTTTTATTTCCTCATATATTTTATTTTCTCATATAATCTCTTAATCATGTAACAACAACTGCCAAATAACAATGTCGCAATATATATATATATATATATATATATATATATATATATCAATAATTGAATATAATGCAAGCAGGAACATACGTCTGTATACAAATAAATTAGCAGGGAGACAAAAAATAATATACATTACTGTATCAATATGCTCCGCTTATCGAACGTTAAATTCCGCGAATAGAATTCCGCGAGTCATTCGTGATATTTTATCACTAAAGTGTCGCTCTGCACGTAAAATAACGGAAATGATTATTAGGCATATAATTGTACACTATAATTGTACACTTGTCACGCAATGGATGGATCCTTTTCCTTTGGCTGGTTCCTTTGGCGTAAAACGAAGTTACCAAAGTATTCAATATCAAAGTATACAGATATTCTGTATAATTCAGGATGTGATGACGTATAAAGATACTCCTTTACATATTTAGGGATACATATTTAGGGAACGATTGCACTGTTAATCTAGAATTCTCGTTTTCAGCGCAAAAATTGAGGTAAAGAACTTCGTTTTACTCCTAAATAAGATCCTGTTAACAAGTGCTCTACATTTGTCACGTTATAGTAATATTACTTTGAATGAATACTCAGGTGATTGCCTAAGAAATTACTTTACGGAACACATAAAATTATCTTCGTAAAGATAAGATATAATAATATAGAAATTAAAAAAAAAATAAAACGACTTAGTAATTCGGTTATTCTCAACCCATAAATGATATGAGAGATGCCAAAAATTGTCAAATATCGCTTAATTATAACTTTGTGTATAAGAATTAAGTATTACTTATTAATAGAATTGCGATCATAAATTTGTGCAATTGAGATTAACATTATTATTGGTAACGTTTGCTTTGTGCTGTAAGCTGATTAAAACGAACAAATTAATAAACAATTAGATAAAACAGTCACAGTCTAACACAGATATAATTCATTAGATATTATAAATACAAACATAAAAACGTAACAAAAAAAAAACAACTTGAATCGCATACAAAAATATATATTACATAAACGTTTTTCAATACGCTTTAAAAATGTTTAATCCTTCATTAAAATTGTATATTTTGCTACTGCCTCTTTTCACTATATTATACATATAAAACTATTATTTTTTTTATGATTAATTTTTTTATAACATTGTATTATTTAATACTATTTTATATAATATAATTTCCCTCCGGAGACAGATTTTAGTGAAGTCACGGAATTTAGCTATACTCGTATATTATTTTGTTAAGCATTAGTAAAATGAACAATTCGGTAAATTACGTGAAGTAGGCATTTATTAAATTCAGATATGTCTATAGACGCGTAGAAAAAAATTTCGTTACGCGTAAGCAGTATTTTCTATTATTTTAAATTGTTAAATAGATACTATATAGATACTGCGATCTGTGTTACGTATTTAGTTCGAGATAAAACTTTTGTGTTCACTAAATGATAAAGGTGCTCGATTGAGAAAAGTTGATGTTAATTGCGAATATTTTGAAAGAGATGTGAAGAAGAATTGTCTTTCAAATTAGAAGAATTAGACATAACAATTATTCTTAATGTGTAACAAAGATTTTCATTCAAAATATTATTAATGTTTTATTGTGAATTCTCATTAAAAATATTTTTAATGTAGGCGAAAGAAACATTTTCACCAAGAAAAAACATGTACAGAGAAATGGAAAAGTTAATTAAAGACAAGCTTGACACCTTTACTACACTAAAAAGATAGTAAAAAAAATAGGTCCTAAGCTACTAAAAATTGTTAATTCATATATACAGGAATATTTATGTCAAGTCTCAACTTGTTTGATATCCTATTAAAAATATGGATTATTTTTTTACTTAGAATTAGAAAAAAAGAGGAATGATTCATAGATTGTACAAGAATACAAATAGTGAGCTCTCCTACAAAATGCTAATATTCATTGAGACTTTTCACATTCATTGGCATGCAAGGTGTAAATAAAATATTCAAACTAAAGAATAAAATGCAACATATTAGGCATATTCTGCATACATGTGTGCGTATATATCTGTGTATATTTAAAATTTATTCTATTGTATTAGCTGAAATATAAAATTTCTTTGAAACGCATATTTGATTATCTTATATCTCGAGCAACTTTTATTCATTGTGATATTTAAACTATTACGACGTAAAGTACTATTATATACTATGCACGTGCTGTTACTTAGACTATCTATTATTATGGTCATGTTCCGATATACACTGCCAGTACTAAAAAAACTAACTATAGTACATATAACTATATAGAATACGTAATGTGCACTATAGATTTTCAGTACTGGTAGTGTATATTGAAACATTGCCTATGAAAAGATTTTGGCGCGGATAACAGTATTAAATTTGTACCAAACAATAGATGGGTGATCAAACCGTAAATTTATGCAAGAGCTCTAAAGTATTAAAGCACGTATTATAGTCTACAAACATCTTAGACAGCACTTGTATTATTTTTATAAAACGTATTCAATAATACACACTAATGTGTGCGCACTAATTATGCGATTAATCATTTAGTTATCTCACGTGAGATGGTAATTTGAACTAGTACTGATATTTTGATCAGTAAATTTGAAGCGTACTAAGAGAGCGTACGTCATGCAATCACAGAGTTTCTGTATATCATAATAAAATTTGAGTTTTTAGATTTTAATGAAATTTCTCCTTTATCGGGCGATTATTTTCTTCGAATGAAAATTATCAAATCGAAAGATAACGCATGGAATCAGTCTAAAGCTTATGATATGCAATATTATCGTACGCTTCTATGAATAATAATCATAGTTATCACCTTTGAAAGCGTCCGGGCAATATATTTTAATATATTATCTCTCTCTCTCTCTCTCTCTCTCTCTCTCTCTCTATATATATATATATATATATATATATATATATATATATATA
>Ga0157364_1007140_pt1 | contig 11550 bp, 3 predicted proteins | sample AttsexASBM2_FD_111476 | JGI IMG/M metagenome (GOLD analysis project Ga0157364, IMG submission 111476) | Fungus gardens microbial communities from leaf cutter ant in Ribeirão Preto, State of São Paulo, Brazil - Atta sexdens ASBM2 | ecosystem: Host-associated > Fungi > Mycelium > Unclassified ...
ACACATACACACACACACACACACACATATATATATATATATATATATATATATATATATATATATATATATATATGTATATATATACAAACGTGATATTTAAAAAAAATTGGAATTATTTCTTTAATTTTATAAAATAACGATTTCATCGTTGAACGACACAATTAGCTGTCATAATATTGAAACAAGATATTGTAGTGATAAATGCAAGAGAAAATCGATCGAACAGACCATTTTCTGGACAAAATCACGTTTCCGATCACCGAGCAATCTCTCGGCTATTTTCAATGTTTTGTGAAGCTTGCTTCGTTACCTCATTGTTGTCACGTTGACCGCGCCGAAGGGTGCCACCCCTAGTTCGTTATTCCGTTCCACACTTTGGAGTACTCAAATCGCAGAGTAACGAAGGGAGAAAACTAATCCAGTCGAAAACTGATCCAGTCGAAAGTGATAACATATTTTTTGTTCGACGAATAGATAAATGCGATAAGACAAACATACTTAAAAGAGAATACTATAAAATAGAAGTAAAAATATAGCACAATATAGCTTCTTTGAGAAAGTGAAGTAATTTTATAATACTCTTCAGTTCATTGCTACATTAGTGTATTATATGATTTCTTTATGTCATATACTTCAAAAATAACATCGAAGGAAACAAAGATGCCTGATGAGCGAAAGAACTGGTATTCTATTTAAGAATATGAAGAAAGGCGGAACAAAAAAAAACACAATATGAGTGAGAGATAAAGTAGAGATACGTCTATTATACTTTCTTTAGTAGCATAATCATCTACATATGTATCGATCATTGACATTTTCAACGTTAGATAGACATCAAAATGTAAAAAGCAGTTGTAATAAAAGTATATTAAATAAAAATTGTATTAGATGTCTATATCAATTAAACTCTCGTTTTCCAAAGTAATTTCATATAAAGAAAACGTTGTGCAATACAAAACAAAAATTAATGCAAGAAGCATTCCATTTCTAAATACATTAAATAAAAAGAAATAAAATTGAATATGCGTAACACACAAAATCAAATTCCTTCAATCTGACACGAAGACTGTGCGATCTGTCGAAACGGAATTTAATGGAAAACGAACGCTATAATACAAGAAAACAATTTATTAAATTCTATTTATTCTGGAAAAATTTACATGACTCTGATGCACCTGACACAGCGGATGTGCCAGACCGAAGTGGGGGAGCCTGAGAGCTAAGAGCAGCGAGGTGTGAGGGCTGTGTATTAATCGAGTCATCGTTTCCTGGTGTATTGGACCCGCGATAATACATAGCTTCAGTCAAGCAGAAGACTCGGCGACACGCGGTTCGCCGATTGATATGGCAGCAGCCAACGTTTCTACCACCGCGATCTCTTGGCTTCTCCGCCATCGTCGCCGTCACTATCTCCGATACCGGCATAGCTGTCAAACAACCGAACAGGTGTTATTACTGCGAGGAGCCCGGAGTGGGACACTCGATTTTTTGTGATACCACACGCACGGCACACAGCGACTCGAAGAAATAAGTCCCAGTGCTGTCGATCGATCGATGTGACACGCACATTCCTCGCGCATTCCTCATTATTTAACTGGACGCCGAAGGTGTCTTTGTGGGGGTCATTCCGTGAGGTGTCAGTGAGTATCTGGGTAAGGGGTGGACAAAAGGAGATTGCTCCAAGACTAAGGAAGTTTCGCCGTTGGTGGATTTTGTATTTATCCAGGATGATGGGCTGTATAGTCTTCTATCCAGAACCAGTATCCAAATTCAGCAGCATCTTTCTGCTGCTACTGATTCTTTTAGCTGAGGTGAGTGCCGATAACCACATGGATCTGGGACATGTTGATAGAGTACTGTTTTATGCTAGAAACGTGGGTATTAGCGCGAAGGACGCGCACTGGTAACATGCGTACATGTTTGTGATAATTTTGAAAATATGCAGATACACGCTAGTGTTTAAAAAAAAAGTAATGTTAATTCTTTTCTGCTCCTGAAAGGTGTATTATTATTCATCTGTAATTCATATTTTTCATTATTTTATTTTCCTACAAATAATAAAAAGGTTATAAATTTAAAATTAATCGAAAGTTAATATTTAATAATTGTAGTTTAACTTTGTTTGAGCTTTTTATAATTTATCAGAGAATATTCTAAAATCACTATCACTTTCCATAATTTATCCATGCATTAATTAATTTTGAATGTCTTTAGCCTTGATTCTTTTTTGTTCTATTATAAAAGCGATGGAGAGATGTGTCGACCTTGCATTATTTTACTTAACTTCTATTCTTATCTATCTCTAAGGCATAGAACGGCTAAGTAATGCTCTCGATCTAGGACATTTCACTTTGGAGAATGTCCTTTTACATTGAAACGCGCGTACTTGAGGCAATCTAAAGGCGGTGACGTATTGAATCGTATTGCATAAACTTGGAAATCTAAATTTATTAAGTCAATGTATTAATTAGGCTCAATGTGCTGAATAAATAATTTTATTGTATATAAAAGTAAGCACAAATTTAAAAGTTCACTTTTAAAGGACTCCGTAATATTTTAGTTTGATACAAATAACGAATAATAATTTTATTTTACTAAGAAATATCTGCATCAAATCGTAAGAGTCATTTATTCGCTGTTTCTATCGAAAGAAAAAATTACAAAAATTACAATGTAGATGTATGTATCGAAAATAAGTAAAAAATATTAACATCAATAGAGATTACGTATCCTTGCGACAGATTGAAATCAGAGTTTGAGTTCTGGTTAACCGATTGGTGAAGGGGAACGCGACCGACATCCAGTCTTCTTTGCTCGATCGAATCGTATCTTGACATTGCGAAACTCCGCCTGGCTTTCTCAACTGCGAACACATTGCTTCGAATGCCGATGTCTATTGACTTCTGTATCCGTCAATACGACAAATCTAATTGTGTTAGTGTCATTAGAATATATCTATATCCACTGCATTTTTTAATAAGAACTTCTCAGATGTAATAATTAATTTTCTCTTCAGTATTGAATTAATGTCTTCAACTCGAATGAATGAATTTCAATATTTTATCCGTTTTTGCGCAAGCAAACATATTCAATCGGATACCAGTAGTAGCAGATTAAAAAGGCTTAAATGTCTGCTGTAGATAATCGAAATGATTAGTCGTCGGGATCGTTTGCTGATGGTTAAACCACGGATTACGAGATTTTGTTCCCTCCCGGCGAGAGAGGAGAAGAGGAAATCTACCTTTCCGGGTAATTTAAATATTTAACGCACTACGGAGTGCTGGAATTACGTAAACGAATTTTTTCTTCTCCGGGAACTAGTGATTTCGCTATACAACAATCGGACGTAGCGACATGAGTTACGAGAATATCATTTTGCGAAACAATGCAAGATAATGCGTTCACGTGATAATCACAACACAATTTGCCTGTGTAAAGAAAGATTTTAATTTTTATAATTTCTTATATATTTTAAAGATTTATAATAATATCTTGGAAAATGATAAATTAAATAATTAAAATTTTAATTAGTTTAAATGGTATTATATTATATTATATTATATTTATAAAATTTTAGAAAATGATGCACAGATTGTGTATTCTAAGATTATAGAGATTAATTCAGTGCGGAGAAGAAGAGGGATTTATTGACTAAAAGAAAGTTCGATTGGCGAAAGTACATCGCGTTATATCTAATGAAGCTTGTAATGGACAAAGTAAAATGTTCTATGTTCGAAAGAAAGCCAACGCCCATTTACCGTTATATGATACTGTTCTATAAGTAAAATCGATTCTATTACCATCAATTTTATTACCATGGAACATTCTCTACGAAAAAATCAAAATTGATTCATCACTTATCATTAATCTTAATATAATATAAAGTATAAAGTTGATCTCAATCATATCATCACTGGGAAAATAGTATAGATATTCAAATTATAAAATTAATTGATATAAATCATTTCCAATAGACTGAAGAATGAGAAATATAAAATTTTTATCTGCTTCTCCAGTTATACATCGAGAAATATATGTATACACCAATCATTAATGTAATATCAAATAGTGTTGTTCTATTTAATCACAGAGTGAGTCACACAAAGTGATAAGTACCCATGAAAAAAATATGATGTAATATATAAAAGATATATGTACACATATGAAAAGCATTGATTATATATATATGATATCAATGCTTGTCATATGTGTGCATATATCTTTTATATATGCATTTTGCGAAAGAAATATTTGCCATTTTAAACACTTGTTCAATTTACAATTAATTACTAGATTTATAAAATCTAGATTTCGTAAATATAATAACTGTAAGTTAGAAGAATTATTAAATTAATAATAAACTAATTGTCAGCAGAATTTAAAATGCGCTCAATTTCATAGGCATAGAAGAAATTGACTAAGTTTTGGGTAATTTTGAAAAATTTTTAATATATTTTTTGTGTAAAATATTAATTAATTAAAAATATTTTCAGTCATGACTTTAATTAGCCATTTAATTTATATAATATATATAAAATTACGTAAAACGCACAGTTAGAATACGTAACAAAATTGAATAAAATTTACAGTAGGTTTTAATGCCATTTTCGGTTCCGCACGTGCTCAGCTTTCTGTTCATAAATTCGCTTACTCTCTAGTGTTCCATATTATTTTTACAACATGATTAATATACCGGATGCTTGTTCATTCATCGTTCGCAAAATTTACATTCTCTTCTGCTGAAGAGAGAGAGAGAGAGAGAGAGAGAGACAGAAACTTAAAATTTTCTAAACTATTGGATAGAATTACAATGAATTTCTGTTATGTCTATACAACATTTTTCAATCAACAAATCCTTTTGCATAGAAATAAATGGACAAATAAAAGAAGATATTAAATTTTAGCTGTTTTTCAAACAAAACGAAAAATAGAAATACAAATTATATATTATATTAAAAGGCTATTTAAATGAAGTCGAGTGATACATTGTGCTCTTGAGAAAACATTGGAAACATGGGAAAAATGATAAAAGTCAATAAATATCACATTTATTGTTAAAAAGTTGAGTTCTCAAGAATTTATCAACAAGTATTGTATTATTATTTAAAGTAACATAAAGTTAATTATAATTATATTTCTTGTTTCAAGATTTACAATAAAAATGAAAAGATCATAAGACAATGATTTGACTCATGTGATATGATTTGATTTAATTTTTTCCTTTTTCGTGTGTTTTCAAAAGAGGAGAGTGGGTGGGAAACGAAACCATGACATTATTGGCCCAGAATTCGAGGCTCATGACCGCGCTATATTAAACTCTTACCGCGGAGACTCTGTTCGTAGAATGCCTCGCAAATAGCCGGCGTCGTCATTTTTAAGTCGGACGTTACGCTACATATGCAATAAGTTATGTTGACACGCGAGCACATCGTTAGTTAGTCTGCCGCGAACAAAAATCGTCTCCGGTAGTTTCCCTACGATTGAAGTTCTCGTCGACTCATATGATGGAGCCAGTTTTATCCGAGTTTTACTATTTTGAATGAATATGCAATTATCGGATATTTTTTACTGTGAAACGATTGAAGTATTGCCTCGTTTAAATATTACAAGGAACGTGCGTGCTTTTTAAAAACTGAAGAGAAAACGGAACTCATGCATATTTCGATTATATACATTTATATGCAATTATTTGGAAATAAAGCAACATTATTTGAAATGCTTGCATTGATAATAAAATCGTTTAATAATTAATATAGTAGGTTATTGAAATATCGAAGAAACAACTAAGACAATGTAATTAAATAACACAACACTTATTGCAATCATTATTGCAATCAAATCTAATTTGTAATTATTATTTAAAAAAAAAGATAAAAATCTATAGATATTGATTGTATGAATGAATGAATATCCGAAAAATATTAAAAATAATAATTTAATATATTGAGATTTAAAACATTTTAATAATACTCGAAATAGATCGAAGATAATAAACTTATTTTCTTTATTCCGTCATGGTTGCGACTTACCGGAAACGGCGACTTGCAAAGGCAAGGACAACCTGCACGTGGTGCTCTGCTGAGTGTCAAACCGACTTCGGTTCATCCGGATGTGCGACTATATCCTGGACTAGCCTGGGAAGATATGGCTGCACGTGACGAAAATAGAACAGACGGGAGAAATAAATCATCGTTCACTCGTCTGAATCATATCTGACATTTTCGATCGCGTCTAGCTGTCATGAATGGCTTGTAAAAATCGAAATTGAACCACAAATAAAGACAAAAAATTATTGAAATATGCGGTTGTATACAATATATATATTAATTATATTTAGATTATATACAATAGTATAAAAATATTAGATAATATAAATAACAAATTGGAACTAAATTGTTATAGGAGGCAAGCAGAACTCACTTTCTCCAACTTTCTTCGTAATTGAGTTAAAAGCTGAAAGCTTTCAATTCAATCTAATTAGATAAAAGTGTGTAATCAGAAAATAAACATATATTTAACATTTACATATTTCAAATTGAAAATAAAAGATTTAAACAACTTATTCTACTCTGCAGAACTTATGATTTTTTCATCTTTAGTGTAAATCTTGAAAAATGAAAAATATAAGTTTTACTTATACATTCGTCATATTATCATAATATTAAGTTTTAAAATCAACAATAAAAGAAAATTTCTTTCAATACTTTGATAACTTTCTGATTTTAATTCTTAATAATCATTTATGCACGTAAGTGAATATTCTGATATTTTCAATCTACTAAATGTATTCTTTATTGGATTGTAACTGTTACATTAATTTTCTTAAAAGATATTATTAAATAGTAGATTTTATACTGTCGTAAAATTAAGTACGTTAATGTAGAAATAATTTGCAAACGTGGATTTATTAATATAAATTTGCCGCTTAATTCCACACGTCATATTTCGAATTTTCCACACGGCGTTTCCTCTTTTACAGATAATTATTTACGTAATTAAATAGTTTGTTATATTTCTGCCATCGCCGATGCATAAATTATCAATTTATTGATAATCTATACAACGATGATCGTTCCGAAGCTTCTCTGAAATATCATTGTTTATTACGTTAATATTAAACTTTCTATAGTAATTTATTAATTCTACGCTTAATTCTTTTATGCTCGTTTTTTTTTTATTTGTAAATAAAAATCCATGATTTTATTACTCACACTTAATCCGCTTGTTTATTCGTTTTTTCGCACGTCGTGTAATAAAAGACTCGGAATAAGGAATAAAAATACGGATGATGGTGCACTATATGCGTGGTTCCCTGACGTCGGTGGACATAAAAGAAAGGAAACAGCTTGCTGGTTTTTTTGGTACATCCCGACTCATCCTTCTGCCTTCTGGTCGCATCTGCGTGAACATACTTGCAATTTTACCCCCCTCCCCCCTTCCCCACCCACTTTCTCTTCTTATTCTTTCTCATTGTTCCATCCGAATACATTTAGATAAAGATATCGCGCTTTTAATAAAATCATACATTTGATGTCATTGTGGATGACATCAAATTTCGTGTTTAAGAATTGCAATCTTGTGTTTAAGAATTGGAATCTTCGTGCGGCTGTTTTTTTTTTTTTTTAAGATTACATCTTAATTAAAGTGGGATATCTTACATCCTGCTTTATTCTATTCTGACTTATCCTATACATGCGCCGATGTGTAGATTTGCGATTTACACAAGAAATCTTCAAATTTATCTTATTGTAAAGACAAACAATGAGATAAGCAGTTAGTTTTCTTATAGATCTCTTATTGGTTATATTTGCGTTGAATTTTTACAATGTACAGGAAAGTGAGAGTTGCATAATTATATCGATAAGCAACTCTAGAAACGTGAGCAAACTTTATATTGATTACATGATAAAAGAAAGCTGGCATAGCATATTTCATATTGCTACAATTAGTTCTGCTAATTATTGTGAACAGTAAGGAGAATACATATTCACAGAAGATAGTTTTGCTAAATTTGTGAAATTATTTCAATTTACTATAATATCTTGATTTTTATTTTATTTATAAATCAGCCACTTTGTTATATTATAAAAAAATACATTTAATAAAAATAATTTTTATTTTAATTTAACTATAACAAATAATTTTACTTAATTTTATTTAAGTTTCTACGAATTTAACTTTCTTGGCCCAAAATTTTTCTTTCTTTTTTTACCAACAAAATATAATTCTGCTGTAATCGAATAATTAGAACTGTTAACGATCTTTGGCCGCTTTCACGTTGAATATGCAGTAACGATTTTTTGCTGCGATAATAAAATTCCTTTTTAGCATGTAAATATGTTTATGCGATGATTGAAAACATTAATGCTATTGTATCGTAAAACATCTGATTCCTGACAGAAATATCATAAAAATGTAAAAAAACGAATTGCAGAAATTTATTTGCATACATAAGAAGTTTGTATGATTAAGTTCGTTTAATTGCTGTGTTAAAGTAATTAAGATAGTTTTATGTCAACATACAAACATTGTTATGTTTCTCTGTTGTTTCTAAACACACAGTTTCTTAATTATAGTTATAGTTAAAACATCTAGTAAGGTACATAGATAAAATTAAATTACTGTATTTAAAAGTGCGATTAATAAATAATCCATGGAATATTATAGTAACATGGCCACATACGTCTCTATAGAATGTTAATACACTCTGCAGAATATTAAAGCTAAATAAATCCGTTGGTCATTTAAAATTAATTACGCATCGTAAAACACAATAATTTCTTTTCTTCGTGCATTATTGATTTATTTTCGTAATATACATTATGAATAATTTTTATTGTTATTAAATTAAAAAATCTATCTTTATCAAAATATAAAGGAGTTAATTTTTTATGAGTTTCACGAGTTAAAAACTGCAATTCGATCTTTACAAACAAATTTATTCAAAATGAATATCCGGATGTAAAAATGGAAATCGCGATATCGCGTCTGAAAAATGTTTATTTATCATACAAATCATCAAACTTTCGGATTTAATTATTTTTAATTTAAATTTAAAACTATAATTCTCTGAAAGATCGGCAATAATTATTTCTAAACAGTTGTCCAAATCGTCACCAATTTTCATTTATAGTATTTATAATATTTAAAAAATGCTAGATATTATTTCATTTTAAATTATTTAATATTTTCAATCAATAATAATTCTTTCTGTCTATTAAAAGATGTTAAATTACTTTATATAACAAATGGGTTCATTAAAAATGAATTAATTATCGTTCATTTCATGTGAATATGCAGTTTTACAATGATTCGTTGCATTTCCACTGAAAAGATAAACGCCAAACTTTTGTGCTCGTTCGTCCCAAGAGTAGTATAATCGCACGAATGATGATGCAAGCCTTAATTACGCAAAATCAAAAGTTGCGAAGCACATAAATGCGTCACGAATAACTAAGAAATAAGCACGGATTTTATGTTCAAATGAGTTGCAACGGTCAAATTACAGCAAAATGTATTCCTTTCTCGATTGAACGCATTGAAGTACTATCACACAATTGACACCATTGTATGCGCAATGTTTGTGTCGCAATATAACGTATTATATCAAAAGATTCGAAAATATTCAAAATATTTTTCAAAAATTTTCAGAACGCATTTTTATAATGTCTTTTAAATATTTTTATTATGTATTCGATTTTATTGAAACATTTATGCTTCTTATCTTACATTGTTAATTATTACAATTAATTATTCTGGAACAGAATAGATATGTATCTATATTATATTTTGTAATGTAGAACTGTGCACTTTATAATAAAAAAAATATCTCAATAAAATTGTTTTGCAATTAGTAATGCAATTTCGAATTATTCAACAAATTCTTGGAAAAGAAGCGCACATACTATGCTCTTTTGTTTCGTAAATCGTAATTGTGATCATGTTAACGCAAATAAATGCAATAGGATATTATTATTGTGTGAGATGTTGCACTCTCTAGAACTTTCGATACGTAGGCAGAGGCATCCAAGCCTGGCGAGCGATCTGGCGAGCACCTACAACGTTTGTATCTCGGGTTACGCAATCATCAATCACCTTACGAGGAGGTAAATACTTTTTCACAATGATTCTTCGTAGCCACGCAAAGACTCAAATTACCGACGAGAAGCCGCGGGTATTTGGTAAACAGGAAGCGAGATGATTAAGTGCACGCGGATCTTATCTAGGTTTATCCTACGTTGTATTGAATGTGTACTGTCAGGTGTAAGTTGGATTGTTACTATGAAAAATATCGGATCACAGAATGAAGATGGAATATATGCAAATGTCATGTTATTGCCAGACACATTTACGATGCTATTTTTTTTTTTACTAGCAACAATCAAGAAGATCGCAGCTATGAATAACTAAGCGAAGAGATGAATCTTCGCCAGAGGCTGATTTACAGATAAATGCGATTTCTTCATTATATAATTGATTCAAGGAATCACAATCATTTTTTGATAGATATAATTGTCGCTTCGCGTAAATATTTTTTTATTCTATGACGGTTGTGATTGATGTTTTTCTTGGAAATTATTAGTACTCGCAGATACGCGAAAATTCTTTTAGTAAAATAAAATTCTATGCCAACTTAATAATTTTTTAGAAAAACAGCATTTCTATGTTCGCTAGCTATTGTAATAAGTTACTTCTTTATTTATTATACGTCTCTATTGTCGATAAAACCAAAGAAAAATACATTTCACGTAACAGCGATGAGTTACAATTAGCATACCATTAGCTTGTTGCATTGTATTGCATTTTCAATCTATAATTACGAACATATGTCTAGCAGTTTCTTCCTGACAAACAATTGTAAATATTAATTCCAAAGTCAAAAATAGTGCCATATATATGTATCAATGTGCGTCTTTTCATTAAGTTCTAAGCAGAAAAAAAATTTAATTAAATGAATGATAATTAATAAAACATTGAAGAGCTGATCGACAGTAAATACTTTTAGTTTCTTTTAACACGGAAATGTTTTCATAACCGATCTCATCTTTTAGTTGTCTCTGCAAAAAAATGTCAAAGCGATCTGCCAAGCAGTTAACGAGGCATTATATTGCGCTCGATATGGCACGTCGCATTTATCGTTTTTTTGGAAGAAAAAATTGGCCGATTATCATTAGCACATTATCATTAAGATACGTCGTTTGTTTTCAACACGTACGTGACATATTGCTCATTGAACGATATTATTTCGCTGTTATTTTCCGGAGAAGTATATCTTCCACTACATCTTTCCTTTTATTATTAACAAAAATTGAATATTCTACTAATTGAATATTCGAACGTTTAATATTTTTATTGTTTTATAAGATTTTACATTTCTGTTGTCATATATATATATATATATATTTTCTTTTTTCTGCGTCGTCATATATATATATATATATATATATATATATATATATATACATATAAAAATATATATTGTAATTGGATTACAGAGAGATAGATAAATATATAAGCAGTGTTTTCTCTCTTTTTTATGTTTCGCTC
>Ga0157364_1007141_pt1 | contig 11549 bp, 3 predicted proteins | sample AttsexASBM2_FD_111476 | JGI IMG/M metagenome (GOLD analysis project Ga0157364, IMG submission 111476) | Fungus gardens microbial communities from leaf cutter ant in Ribeirão Preto, State of São Paulo, Brazil - Atta sexdens ASBM2 | ecosystem: Host-associated > Fungi > Mycelium > Unclassified ...
ACGACGGTGGCGAGGAAGACTTGGTAGGTATTCCATATTTCGTCAGGGTTGAGTAGATGGACCGCGAGATATTGGTTCTTTTCAATGGGCGAGGATCGTCAATTAGTTCCAGAGGAATTACTGAATTGTCAAGTTCGAAAAATGCGTCATCAAGTTTTCTCTGTAGGTGATAAATTTATATTCCGAGACGCAAAGACAACCACTTTACCTTGGTTGCATGAAACTGGTCCTGGGGAATAGCAGCAGGGAGAGGAGAATCCAGTAACATTGGGATACGGATACCACTATATAGACCTTCTACTGACTAAGCAAACTGGAATTCCGTGTGAAATCCTAGGTCAGCATTTTAACCGATGGCAATATCTGCTGACACCTTTATGTTCACCTCCTGCTCATCTGCCAACCACAACCCAAAACTTGCTGCCTAGCAATGTCCAGCAGCTGCCTGCAACAGACATCCATTCCTTATTTGCAACACAACTAGTACTCTAAACCTTCAAAACCCTACTTAACATATCACTAGCCTCCTACATCTGCAGGACTAGAAATTAAGGATATTCCTTCGGGAAAATAACCTAATATATTTACTTCATGTCTCTATCATGTTTCCAGGGCATATAGAGACAAAAATATTTTACTACAAGGAGACTAGTTATCTTGGAAAATTCCAAGGCCCAAACACTGCTAATGTCTGTTATTAAGCCTATGGAGTTTCCCATTCCTTCTAGACCACGAACTCCGAACACCATCACAAAATCTATGATGTTTTACAAGTCAACTCTACTGCTTCTACTCTCAAACCCCACAAGTACTGCTCTTTAGATAATTATTATCCTGTGCCTTCTGTTGTCAACCAATAAGCTTCTGCCATTTCTAGCTAATATTCTAAATGCTTTCATCACAGTTCTTGATCACCTAGATGCTAATATTTCTTGGTTGTATTATTATTGTTTCACTAGATTCAAACATATTCTAAAATATTTACCATCATTAGGAGATCTTATTCTGTTCTCTTAGATTTCTTCTAGAAATAAACTCTATTTGTATTTTATATTTCTTTTGAAGCTTGAAGTACAAACTCCACACTTCTGTTACATACTGGTCTGACCACATTTAGTCAACATCTTAGATAATATCTTCTCTCTCATCTTGTTATGACTTAAGACTTAGTGAGTAGTCAAAAGAAAAACCTTGTATAGGGTTTATACAAGAGAACTTAATAGAGTTCCTAGTATAAAGTATCTATCTTATATATGCTAGGTTGATGGTCCATGCTAAACTACATCTAATCTACTCTTATATTATATATAAGGTTAACATATGAAAAATATATTGTATAACATTATTATTCCAGAACTTTCTATATCTTTCTCCTATATTATGTGATAGTGATAGTGACATGTGTGATCAGCTTGTAACATCATACTGAACCCTAACCCTAAGTCCTCAATAAAAATATAAAATAAAATAAAATAAAGTTTACTATCTTCAACTCTAATATATTTGATATAGATTAACTTTTTTTTTAAAATCAACAATTTACTATACAGGGCAAAGTAGTAGTCCATGCTTACATAAGAGATTACTATGAGATCAAACCTACAACCTTACAGTAAAATAAGAGTAGGTATAATATATATAGTAGTGAGACTATTACTACTATGCTATCCCACTCTCTATAGATTAACTTTGTTCATTTTATATCAATCACTTCTCAAACATTCTTACTAAACTTTATAACATCTTTTCTATTTTAATATTTAAAAATTATCTAAACTTAAAGTAATTACTTATAATTGTTATATGCTAAGTTCACCTGTCCAGAAAATATATTTCTGTGGTAATACTCCTTGTCAACATCTAATCTAAAAGCTTACCTATTATAGCAGCCACTTTCCTTGCAACATGTTTGTATAGCAGTAATACAACAATCTAGAAATTCTATCTTCCATGACAGAGATACTTTTATCCAACTTAGTCTTCCATGGTAGAATTGTACTCCTATCAATGTCTCAATACTAAAACCTCCACTTGGGGCAATAGAGGCTATACTCCTGAAACTCCAAGCATCTTCTATAGTATTTCTTTGTATATAAGACTAGTAGTTACACTGTAATTCACTAGTTTGATAATCAATGAAGATAACTTCTATTGAACTCAATCTCCAGTGTTCAATGGTGATATACTAATCAGTACTCACTCTATTTTGGACTTATTTCTTATCTTGGAAATTATGACTATACAGTAGACAGGCAGTGCAGCACATAAGCTGAAGCCAAGGTTATTTTACAAGTTTGCACATATCTGAGCCTATCTTGCAGGCTTTCACCCCTAGTGTGAACTATATCTGACAATAGTTTTTATTTTCTAGATACTATCTTAGATAAAGTATATTAGTATATAAGTTAGACAGTTATACTGTAAATCTCTATCTTGAAAATTAACTAAAACCAATATTCTTTTCCAGTATTGATAATAATATACCTCACTACTCTTTATGTAAATTAACCCTTCTAATTTCTTTAAGTATATTCTTTGAAATATAGAACTAATATAATAAGTAAAAGTACAATACATAAGCTGAAGCCAAAGATTATTTGTTATTCATGTTTTATATATCATGAATAAGTAAAATACTCATTTGCTTTATAAAAATCTACTACAGATCTTGGTTGTTAAGATATAAACTGTGCTTAACTACCTTTACTATAGTTATTTTAATACTTATATTTTTCTTCTATTAATTTATTCTTTAAGAAATTAGTAACTTCTGAAAATAAAACTTAACTAAAAATTACATATAGTATTTATTTATTGTTTTATCTATCCCTTTCATTATAGTACTTATACTAACAAATGTTATTATAATAATCATATTAGCCAATAATTTGAATCTAATTTTCAAAATATCTTGTTTTCTGAAATAACTACTATTAAGTATTCTTAATTCACATTTTTTTTTAAGTCAACAATTTATTACATGGAGCACGATAGCAGTTCATGCCTACAGAAGGAATTATGTATGGAGTATCAATACTCTAACCTTTTTTTATGCAGTTACCCAACACAAAGGACTACTAAAGAATTGAACCTATAACCTCAAGTAGGTTTGAGGTAGGCATAATACACATGGACAGAGGTCTCTTCCACTATGCCATTTCTTCCCATTCACATTTCTTTATTACCTTTATATTACTAGAATTATTAAAATAAATATTTATTGTTATGATATGCTTAAATTTTTATATTTTATTTTATATTTATCTTATATTCTTTCTTTTTTATTTTTAGATCAATAAAAAAACATATAATAATAATCACATAGTGTAATATTATGTTAGATATGGTTCACACTAGAGTAGAAGTTCACAAGATAGACTTAGAGATATGTGGACTTGTGAAACAACCTTGGCTTTAGCTTATATACTGCACTATCTGTCTGCCACATGGTCGTAACTTTAGATGATAGGAAGAAGTTTGAAATGGAAGTGAGTGCTGATTTGGTATATCACCATTGAATACCAGGAATTGAGTTCAATAAGAGTTATCTTTATCAATTATCAAACTAGTGAATTATAGTATAACTACTAGTCTTATATACAAATAGATATTATAGAAAATGTTCAGGATTTTAGTGGTAAAGCTCCTATTACCCCAAGTGAAGGTTTTAGTGTTGAGACACTGATAGGAGTAACTCCATCATGGAAGACTAAGTCAAATAGGAGTATCTTTACTATGGAAAACAGAATACCCAAATGATTACAGCACCACCATAAGGCATGTTGCAAGAAAGATGGCTGTTGTAGAAGATAAGCTTATATAATTGAGAGATGATATCACTGTGGGAATGTAATTTCTAGATGGGTAGACTTGTATATGATATATTATAGCTTTAGAATAATAATATTAGAGTATATGTCTACAATGTATTATTCTTATAATATATATATGATAAACTCATTATAACTTAAGTTCTTGAGTAAAAATAAAAAACAGCTTTTGTATTGAGTAATACAAAAGAATTTAATAGAGTTCTAAATACAAACTAATCTATCTTATATACTATAGATCATAGTCTATATATACACTCTATCTAATCTATCCTAAAGTTAATATATATTCTATGAGGTCAATATATTGTTATTATACTATATAATGATATTTGTTCTAGGAACTTCTATAATCTTCTCTATGTTACATGATTATATGACTTGTGACTATGACTAATTTCATGCTTTGTGACTTGTGTGATTATTACAGGTGATGTCACATCACACCCTTTGCTTAAGTTCAAAATAATAAAAACTAAAATGAAAACTAAAAATAAAATAAAAGTAAAACTAGAAAAGTAAAATAAAAGGTAAAGAAAATAAATAAAAACCAAGTCCATTATTCACAACATTAGAAACTTTGATTAGTAGTTGTTACAATATTTATTATAACTATTAAATAATTGTTAGAAAAATAAAATATTATTACTATAACAGCAGAGTAGCTATTAGAATAACTAGTATTGTAAATATTATTGTTTTATAATATTAATTTGTGACTTACTTACTGACTTGATATTTTCTTAGGAATACTTTTAATTAGATATATATAGTTATAGATATAGTTTTATATTCTTATACTTTACCAATTGATTATTCTCTTCTCTCTTATTTAATATTTTTTACCTAAGTTGCAATCTAAGCCAAGTTTAGAATTATCATATTTAGTAAAGTATTATTAAGCTTGCTTTGTTGGAATTTACCAAAGTATACATAGTTGTTTTATCTGTTTTCACTTTTATTTTTACTTTTATTTTATTTTATAGTTTAGTTTCTTTATAGACTTAGCTAAGAGTATAATATAACATTATATATAATAGTTATAGAAGTCACAAAGTATAATAGAAGTGTAGTATATTATTATACTATATTATATTTATAACAGAACATTATAAAATCTTTTGAAAAGATTCAGTCACTACTTTAGAGTAGATTAGTATAATATATATAAAATAGACTATCTTATATTAGACTGCTTTGAGAAAACTGTAGTATTTCATGAAAATCAAAGATTGAGTTTTTTTATATTACTTAATACATGAGTTCTTCTTTTTTTTCTAACACTTTGTTAAGAATTATACTTGCTTAAGAATAAATGTAATTATCCATAAAAGTGAGTAAAGTATCTGGATTATGGATCAAACTAGAATGCTTGTCCATGGACTTGTAACTAAAGTAGTCAGAACTGTGGCTAGAAGAATAGTAGGGTGTAAAATAACTAAGGAGATATTATAGAAACAGTTTAAGAGATAGGATGACTAGAAGTTTAGGTGACAAGTTACTATGAGATAAAATATAAGAGACTGATTTGTATATAAGTAAGCATAAATGCAAAAGTATATCTAAAACTGGTTAGAGTTCTATCTATCTCCATCATACTCTGTGACATCTGTAACCATTATATAACATCATGTCATGATTTTTTTGTCTAGATCCAAATAAAATCTACAAAAGAAAAGAAAAGAACCTTAAGTCCACTGTTCACAACTTTGATAACATCTTGTAAAAAAGAGTATATAGTAGTTAGACTACTGAAACATCATAATAGTTAGACTATTGAAGATACAGTAAACAACATTGTAGTTAAATGTTATATACTAACCTAGTATTATTTGCCATCCATTCTAAATAACAACCAACATACTTCTAATCCAAGTACTCTTCTTCTAGAACAGATTTCTTTTTCATTTCAATTATTAATTACTCTATAAAGATACTCTTTCTATTCCATAATAAACTCCATAGACTTTTTAATAACTTTTTTGATAACTGATAATCTAAAGTAACTACTCAGTTTCTATGTTCTTAGAATTCTTGATATCTATATTTAAAGCTGATAGATACATACACTAATAATTAACTTGAATCAAGTACTATACTTGCTCTCTTTTGTTAGGCATGGTTTATACTTGTAAGAAAAAGTTTGCTACTAAAGAAACTAGCAAGGTCTGTGGAGTTTAGCAGACTTTCACAACCTCTAGGAAATCCTAAGTTTATTGACTAGCTAAATAACTACATAACTTATCTCTAAAAAACTGTAAGAGAATAGAATAGAGTTTTTGAAGATAACAACTACTCTGGATATTGTCTAGTTCATTCTGATGTACTAGAGATCTGATTACTTAAGCATATAATGATGGTGCTTTAGTAATTAGGAACTAATAAAAAATATGTAGCAAGATTAGTAAAATACTATAGAATTTATCAGAGTTGACAATTCACAGAAGCATGAAAAAGAGAGAAGCTTGATATAATTGTAAATGATTTAGGGATATCCATGGCATTGGGGATTGGATCAGAACTAATACACAGAGTGGTAGTGTTATGACTTTAAGTTTTGGCTTAGGTTGTAACTTAGGCAAAGACTTGAGTAAGAGTGTGGAATAAGTCAATTAGTAAAGTGTAAGGATACAAGATAGTATCTATAGTTATATATACCTAATGACCATGAGGAATACATGAAGTATCCTTGAGGAAATAATGATAAAAGAAATAAGAAGGCCTTCACTTCTGTATGAGATGCTGATTAAGAATATATAAAATGATAGCAAGATGTAGTAAATAGTGAGTCAAGAATGAAACAAACCCCAAAACATGTCCAGCATGATATAAATTTCTATAAAACATGAGATAGTTGGTCATGTGATTATAACAGATAGGTAGTTGCAGATAGAAACTCTAAGTATGAAAAATTGAAGTTTATAGATGAAAACTCTAAGTAAAATTTTACAGTGTTTGCTAGTAAGTAAATTCCCTTATATTTACAGAGTATTGTAGAGTATAAACCAAGTGTGAAAACTTGTTCAAAGAATAAAAAGTTATAGACTTTGTAAATGACCTTAGTTTTAGCTTATATACTATACCATTTACTTACTGCATGGTCATAACTTCAGGAAAAATAAAGCAGGGTTTAAGAGTGTGAGTGCTGACAAAATAAGTGTATCAGACTTAAAGACAGTAGACTTGGTTCTTTTCTATTTTTCTCTCTTATTATTTAGTTTCTTTTATTTATTTTTAATTTTAGGCTTAGCTAAGGAAAATGATATGATGTCATATGTAACTATACCAACCATCAAAATTTGGTCACATATCACAACATTATGTAATATAAAGAAGAATCTAGAAGAATAGTATTATACATTATAGAACATAATAACTCTTATATATATGACTTATAACATTTAGGGTAGGCCAGATATAGGCATATACAGACCATACATTAAAGATATATAAAGTAGACTCACCTATACTAGAAACTTTATTGAGTTCTCTTATATTAATTAATACAAGATTTCTCTTTTATCCTAATTTTTAGACTTAAGTCATAATATTAGAACTTGATCTTCTTTTCTAAAGCTGTCCAATACTGGATCTCTTCTTTCTCTGCTCTCTCTTCATTCTCCAATAATAATAATTACAACTACCAGTTATCCTTAGTTTAGAAGGTAAATCCTAAATATAAAGAAAAGCTTGTATTGTAGATTTATTGTGACTTGTTCATATAGAGTAAAAATATTCTAGTAAGGAGACATCTAGCTTAGGGATTCCCTTCTTAGAGATATTAGAATAAAAGTTTAATTAAGTATTAGATGTGATTCATATCTCATTATCTAAGATCTAGAAGAAGTATCTCAGAAGTTTAGAACTAAGTTATTATATGTTTATCTGAGAATGTGAAAGATGGATCAGAATAATCTTTAGCTTTAGCTTATGTGTTGTACCTCTACAATTTATACTAGTTATATATTTCAGATTGGAGATTAAAGACTTAAAGAGTAGAAGACTATTAGAAAGTGGTGAGGTATGTCATCACTAACATCAGAAGAGAGGTGCTACTTTGAGTTGATTTTTAGAATGACTACTACAGTATAAACTACCAAATTATATACTAGTTATTATACCTAGGATAGCTATTTGAAATATAACTACTAAATGAGTTTTTCTAATTACTAATGATCTCAGATGTCAAGAAAGGAAGATCCATGAAGTTATTTTAGACTAGTAAGGATATCCAAAGTAAAATAAACAGGTTTAATCTATACTGGAAGAGGTTTGGGAGTATAGATAAGAGTAGATAGTTATTTGTGAGTTGGAGTAAATAAGGTTGGAATATGGGATGTGATATTAAGATAGTAGAAAGTAGAATAAATAGTTAGTAGACAGTGTGAGATAAGACTAGTTGAAAGCTTATTGACACCTATAGAGATTTTATTGAGTTTAAAATACAAGTCTGAAAGTAAGGCTAGCACTGGCTCCTCTTCTTTATCATTATATACTTTATCTCCTTTTATACTATACCACTATTATTATTATTTATATTCATATCCATTAATTTACCTTTATATTACTATATGAGTCAATACAACTAAATAGAGTAGTTACAGCTCCTAATAAGGCAATAAGCAGAACAACTAGTGGTACTACAAGTATAGTTAGTGGCTAAAAGAATAACAAAAAGAAAAGAAGAAAAGAAAGTAGCTTTAAGGCTTAGATATGGATTCTAGCTAAAGATAGCCAAACTATTCTTATTCAGTAAAAATATAAGTAAGATGGTAGGATTTGTAATGACATGTAAGCTATATATGAGAATAAGAATAAGAAAAGAAGAGGTAGAGATATAAATATAGTAGATATTAACATATGTGTAAAAAGGATTAGTAGATATTTGGTAGAGTTGAAGAAGAAGTTTGGAGAAGAAGATGGTAAGTTGGCAAAGGTAGCAGAGCTTAAGTAAGCAAAACAAAATATTTAGATCATAAAAAAATTTGTCTAAATATTCAAGTGAATAGTAAGAGACAGTAGATATAAGATTAGATATTGGTTGAGGAGTTTAAGAGAGGGATAAATAATACTATAAGATAAAAGCTGGTAGAGACTGAAACAATCTGACAGAACAATTTTCAAGAAGTATCAAGTAGTAGTATGAGCAAGCAATTAATTTGAACAAATACTGAAGAAAAAGTAAAAAGAAAGACAAAAGATTAAGGGAAAAGAAAGAAGTAGAGAGTTAATAACAGACTATAACTACAAATATAGGAGGTGAGTCCAGATAATACTTGGCTCTACCTCAGATCTGGCATAGGAGACAAAAATTATAGCAGACACTAATAAGGTCTGTTTCAATAGAAGAAGTTAAGAAAATGTATGTAGTAGTCATAAACTCAGGGCAGCAGTAATGAGCAGAGTTTCCATCTAGATAAGATTCTTGTACAATGGAGATAAACAAGGGAAGAATCTGCTACAACTGTAGAGGATTTGAACATATAGCAAGGCACTATAGAAATCAGGGGTTTATAGAATAGAAAAAGAGAGTGAAATATAGGGACAATTGTAACATGAACAATTTAAAAGAAGAAGAGAGTCTAATAGTTCTTAACTAAGCTTTAATTATAATAGATACACTAAGCTCAGTAGAGTAGTAGACAATATTGTCTAATAGTGTTTTTAATAGGAACTTCTTAAGAAAAGTTATAGTCAAGATTGGGCTAGAAAGAATTGACATATAAGAAGAAATTAAATTGCTGGATAGTAATACAACAGAACTGGTAATGAGTTCAGAGTTTGCACAAAAGCAGAAGTTTAGGCTTAAGAAAATAGAAAGACCAATATATAAAAAATGTAGATAGTACATTTAATAAGAAAGGCCTGATAGAATACACAATGGAAGTAAATTTTATAAGAGGTACAGAGAGAGAACAGAAATTGATATTATTGGAAGGTAGAAGCAAAATGTAATTTTGAAAATACCATGGCTTGTTTACTACAATTCTGAGATTGATTGAAAGATAAGAGAGTTGAAGATAATAAGATGTTCTGAGGAGTGTGGAAAGTAGTAGAGGCCAAAGCAAGGAAAATCAGAGTGGCAAAGGTAAAAGAAAGAAGAAGAAAAAGGAAAAAGAAGATAGTAAGCAAGAAGAGAAAGAAAAAATAAAGAAAAAAAAAAGAAAAGAAGGATGATAAAATTAAAGAGGATGATAGAGAAATAGGAGATCTGGAACAAAGAGAAGAAAGTAGCAAAGTCCAAAGAAGAGGCTAAGAAATTGGTACTTCCAAAATTCCATAAGTGAATTCATGTCTTTGGAAAGAAAGCAAGTGAGAGAATACCAATAAAGAAGATGTGGAACCATGTGATTGAGCTGAATAAAGGGTTTGTGCCAAGGAAATGGAAGATCTATCTCTTGTCCAGAGAAGAAAAATAAAAGATGTATGAGTTCATAAATGAATAATTGAAAAAGAGATATATTAGGCTCTTGAAGTCATCTCAAATAGTACTAGTATTCTTTATAGGGAAGAAGGATAGTAAGAAGCATATGATACAAGATTATAAGTACTTAAATGAATTTTTTTAAAAAATAAAATCAACAATTTATTACACAGGATGCAGTGGTAAACTGTGGTAGCTACAATGTAACTACTTATATAAGATATAAAAAAAAAGAAAAAAGAAAAAAAAAGAAAAGAGGTGAAAGAAAATATAAGAAACACTATCTTACACTAGATAAAAAAACCACTATCAAGTAATACCTTTATAGAATGAAAAAGCTCCTGGAATAAACTCCAGAAAAGCAATAAAATGCTTCAACAATTCTCTATTAGGGTTCCAATAATTATTATATCTCCTATATTCATGAAAAACATGTTGTCTTGACTTAACTGAATTCAATCCATATGAACATTTGAAAGATTCCCTTGGGAAAAATTTCAGATGATACTTACCTATTAGAACATGATTGGTGATTGCTCTCATTACTCTCATGCATAGAAAATTTGAATGTCTGAGAAGTTTGAGCTAGATACCATCTTTTGTATAAGTAGGCTTAGTAGGAAGACAGTCATTATCAAGGAGATCAAGAAAGTTATTTGCCAGTTTTGAATAATAAAGTCACATTTTTCCTTTTTGTTAAAATCCCATGACAATTTACATGGTAAAATAAGATTACAACTAAGCTGTTTGGTTTTTTTATCAACTACCAAATAATGAATCTATTTGGTATTGTTAGAGCAGTTCCAAAAGGTAATAGAGTTATTAGAACTTTTGTTGAAAAAGACTCTAAGGTTCTGTGATATTGTGATAGAGTACAACTAATACAAATTGGACAATAAATTGAATATTTGTCTTACAGCATGGATAGCATCAGTAATGACAATAATATGAGCAGTGTTTTGTACTTGAACAACTTGATTAATGCTATATCTAATTGCAAAAAATTCTGCCTTAGTAGTAGTGATATTGATAGCATGATAGATTGTTTTGGCATAAATATTGTGGCCAGAATAGATATGCAATATCAAAGTAGTGACTTTATTTTTTATGCTAGCATCAGAAATAACAATGACTATTTCTGAATCTGAACAGAAGTCTTCAAAGATTTTGTCAAGATGTCAAATGTGAGCATGTATAGTATCTTTATCTTTGCAGTTAGCTGTGTGAAAATAAAATCAATCAGAGAAATTGTCTACTAATTGGAAACCAGACAAAAGTTCTTTATTATCACAAAT
>Ga0157364_1007142_pt1 | contig 11549 bp, 5 predicted proteins | sample AttsexASBM2_FD_111476 | JGI IMG/M metagenome (GOLD analysis project Ga0157364, IMG submission 111476) | Fungus gardens microbial communities from leaf cutter ant in Ribeirão Preto, State of São Paulo, Brazil - Atta sexdens ASBM2 | ecosystem: Host-associated > Fungi > Mycelium > Unclassified ...
AAAGTCTATACAAATTTTTTTGGATTTTGGATATCTATTATGTATTCATATCTAGATTCTCATTGATGTCTTCGGATGCAGCTAATCATAATTCCCCTATAATTTCAAAGATTTTGTCTATACACAGAGAGAATGATACTTTGCTGAAGCATCAAAGAATTTAGCTGGACAACAAAAATCATGAATCATTGAATCATCAAAATCATTATGTAAAAACGCTTAGCGATGACAATGTACAAAAAGTTTTAATATTCTAGCAATCAGTTTAAGTATCCTACATAATTATTTCGATAGTCTTGATAAAATTATTTTAAGATTAGTATCTAGCCAAATTAAATACTTTTAGCAACATTATTTCTTCTATATTTTCTTAATTAAAGGCACTACAATATCTATTACAATTCATACAAGATATTAAATACAATATTACTGCAGATATGAATGATTGGTAATATTAGAAACATACAATGTTTCTTTGACGATCAAATATTTTTCGAAGATAAGTACAATATTTTATCGACGTCTTAAGTGCAGTACAGCGCTGGCAGAGTCTCCACGTGCAAGATAGCAAGCAGGCTATCTCCGGCGCGTTAATGGATCTGCGTAGCGATTTTCGCGTGTAGAACACGATGACGATGAGACAATGATGTGGCACAGCGGGGCCGACGCGTCACACCCGAAGGAATTTCGAGGAGCACCACCAGGATGACCTCGTCATCTTTCTTTCGGCCGCCAAACCGGACGATGATTTACGAGCGTGTATTCCGTCGCGGGAATTTGTCAGTCCGTTTCTCGACGCTGTCTATAGGTGTTCTCTCGCCCACCCGATATCGATCTTCTTTTTACATACATATACACACGTACTACATTTGTATGCACATAGATGTGTAAATTGAAGTCCTGGCGAGATGAGCAAGAGCAGCGTGGATAGCCGTGGTCTTTCGTTCCCTTCGCGCCCTTCGCGAGAAAAAGTAAGTCTTAATAAAGTCGGGATGAGATAAATTGGTACATTAGCATCTCGGCTGTGATTCATGGTGACGTTTTCTAGGCAGGACAGAGAGGGTGGAATAGGGCGATCGGGCTATGATGTATCGTCATTAACATCGGTTTCATATTAGAACAAATACGTCCCTGTTTTTAAGCTCTAAAAGGCGCGTCTCGGTGTAATAGGACGTAATGCACCCCATGATAAAGTCTTTTAAACTTTATTCCCGTTCACACGCGATCAAATGATATAACCATTAATGAAATATATTCGCGCATTACGAATGTCACGTTTAAAATAATGGAAATCTGATTCTTACTGATTCTAATTGACGTACATGCCTTACGAACGAAATTTTATTCTGTTAGAAAAAACAGACAAGAATTCCTGTTTCCAAAAATTCTTTTGTTTTCTAATGAAAAAGAAATCTCCTAAATTTAGTTTTTCTTAAGTAATGTATTTATCAAACAAAGTCATGCGGAGAGAGTTCTGTAAAACGTGCACGTATTTTAATCGTTATAGTCAGATTAGTGATTTTTTTTTAGTTAAAAAGTTGATACGATAAATACAAAATCTCGGCATGTTGTATAAAATTGAGAGAAATATCTTATTAAAAAACGAAAATATTACATATGTAGAATATTGATTTAGCATTTGAATAATTATTCCTGTTTCAAGTAGATACTGACATTTGCATAAAATTAAATTTTCGCAAAAATCAACTGCGAAATTTATAAAGTAGTATTAAGGAATGTAAAAAAAACATAAAAAACGTTAAAGATAAAAATTATTATTTTTGATTATTTTACTCTTCATAATATTCTATTCTAAATTCGAAGTCAGGTTATAATCATCAGAAGACTTCTAGATACTCTTATTTCTATGTTCTCGTGATAAAAATGAAGATACTGATCTTAAAAGTTAATGCAGTCTTGTTAAACATCATAATCGAGGTCTGTAATGAACGTGCGGATAAATAACTGCGAGTGCGTGTTTTACGGAATGGAAGGTAAATCATCCCCCGTCGCTTAATGGAGCTCGGTCACAGGCTGATGCGAAACAAAGACCGCGACAGGGGAGGGGGGAAACGAGTGCAACCCCCGCTTGTTCACGGCCGCCGTAATTCACAGTTTGGTGGCGCGTTTATTAACGGCGGCGCGACGTCACTCCGGGCTACGCCTTTTTAATGATTTATCGTGCACGCGCCGAGACATGCGTAGCCCTTTTGCGGGCCAAAGTTCGACGTCTTCCTCGGAGCCCCGCGGGGCCTTTTCCCTCCTTCACCTTCCGCCAGCTGCCGATCGGTGAGAAGTGCAGATGGAGGCGCAGATGTTGCGTTTCAACCCTGTCACCGTTCGTAACTGCATAGTTCCTCTTCTTGTTGTCGAGAAACATCTTCCTCCTCTTCACGTTAGGCGAATCATAAACTCGGATATGACCGACAGCTTTTCCATTCGGTTTTAGGATAGATATTAAAACTATTTGCACGACGTCTAAGATGCGAAAACGACAATGGGAAACTAGATACAGAAAGAACAATTTTGCTAAAATATCTAACACTTTAGCTAAATATAAATCTGAAAATAATTTTGTTGAACCATCAAAATAATTATTTGAGATGTTTAAATTGATTGGATTGGCTGGAATGTCAAAACATTTTACAAAATCGCTTAAAATTTTTATAAAATTACTTTCAGATCTAGTTAAATTTTTAAATACTTCAGTAAAATCGATTTTGAAAAAACAATCGTTCTTCCTATATATAAGCTAAAACAGATAAATAGCAAACAGTTATAATACGTTAGAATCATGTCTGAATGATCGACTGTTATATAAGAAAATATCAATCTAAGATTGAGTAATCGAGGACTAATCAATGGAGACAAGCAAGTATTGTTTTCTTTTGACATGACTTCATCGTGATGCACGATACTAATCGTTTCTGTCAATGCGCTCGGCAGACTGATCGCAGCAGTTTTTAGCGAGATTGAAATGAGCCTTGCGTGGATATATCGAGCCGAGTAATAAAGGATACTACTCATTATCGGCAGAGTGTAATCGATGGTTTTATGACTCAGGTTCTACCACGATGTGTACGCCTGGCACGATAAAAAGACGCCGGATAAACCGAATACTGGACAGACGATGAAGCGCGGTGAAAAACGTTTAATTGGACTAGATTGTGGACGGCCGAGGTGGTTGGAGCGTAGATGACCGGTTCGCGCAGGCACGTAAAGTATTGACGGTGAACTTCGGAAAATTCTGCCTCACGTTGAGAGCACCAAGCCATACGCTAAATTGCTCCCCCGATGTATTACCAGGAAGAGCGTACGGAATTTAGAGTACGCGTATCCTCTTATCGCCGAGGTTACGCCGCGGCGGAAAGAAGGTCGCTATATACTCGACATCGGGGCTTTAATCGCATAACTGTACCCCACCGCCCGTTCTAACCCTTCATTAGGCGCGCATCTACTTTACGTGATTTTTATTTTAGCGACCGGCCGTCCATACCGCTCTCTCGCACCCGGCGCGAATATCGTACGTACGTAAAATGCGGCTTAAATTAATCCGCGTGTAATGGTCTCACAAGGTTACTTTCCGCGATCGTTCCCGATGCTAATGGCGCGTGCGCTTCATCGTGTTAGAGTAGTACATGAGATGGATACGATGATTCCTGATATAAAAGAGAGATGAGAAGAATATTAATATTTTGCAATTGTAAAAATGTACACTTGATATAATCTGATAAATTTTTTAACGAGGGAAATTATTTTTTAGACATCAAACGACATCATCCCTTTTTTTGAGATATGAAGTGATTGAAATTTAAATATGTCACAGAAAAGATGGTTTTGCTAAAATACCTAAAAATTCAGCTAGATATTGATTTGAAAATAAATTTGTTATTCAGAATAATACATATGAATCTCAAACGTGTTGAACAATGCTGCAAAACCAATTTCAATGTACTACATGATCTAAAATTATTTTCAAATCTGTGTCTAATTAAATTTTTTAGATATATTAGCAAAACTGTCTTTCCCGTATGCGACTCAAAAAGATACGCATTATAAATCTAATTTCACATTTAAAGCAAACTCTGTTCCTCTTTCTCTCTCTTGAAATGGACCAATGGACTCCGATTCCGGATAGCTCATGTATGCGATACGCATCTCGCGAGCACAAGCGGCCCAGGAAGCCATCTTGTTAAACTCCAGGGATTTCCGGGCAAGGACGAAAGGATCATTAGCGACGGGCCGGATTCATCGCTCATATGCGAGTTCCCGTGCGATGAAAACTGCATGAAAGAAAAGACAGACACGTCCTGTCCCGTCGATATAAATAAAGTATCGAAGGGATGGACACACTTTGGCTCGTCCGAACACAACGACGAGCGAAATGAAAAATGCCGAGACGGCCGATCAATGTAAATATATTCATGACGTGGGGTGGCCGAGCGGCCACAGGGATGCCGGAATATATACACATACGCGTGTACGACGGGGTTTTATAGGATGGGGTTCGTCGAGAACTCGATGGCACTTGGACGGCACATAATTCACTCTTTGGCAGCTCATTACAATTTAAAAAGGCCTTTGTCAGTGTACTATTCGTGATTTCGTTCACGGTCTCGTGGCGTTCGCGCATCGCCGCACCTTCAGTGGCAGTTAACGATGCTCTACTTAGTTCTTCCTTCGTCATGTGTTGAGTCTTCAATATGAAATTAGAAACGTAAATTAAATACGCGATGTTAAGAAGCAAATTAAATAAAACCAAATTAAATAAAATCAAGTTAGATATTTTGTTAAATATTTGAGTTAAACTAAATAATTTTGTTAAATATTTAACATATAAAACATTTGTAATTTATATATATATATACGCTTCGTAAGATGAAGTGTTTGTAATTTCTATGCTTATATTTGAAAATTTTTTTAACAATTATCTATTAGAAAAAAATAACCACGCTGTTATAATAGTTATCTTTCTGTACGTGTCGCAAAACGTAATCTAATTAATTGTATTCATTATCTCGACAATAATTTTGCCGTTATGCACGACTTTTACCACCAGGAACGTATATATCACAGATTATTATCCTAATCACTGACGGATCAATAATGACGAGTTCGTTTTCTCCCATACGCGAAACCGGTTTGAAACAAAGAATGACGATAGGCCAGGAGATTTCTAATTTAACTCGTTCAAACGTCCACATTGAAAGAGAAATAACTACGTACGCGTTTTCGAAACTGATTCCGACCATTACAGTCATCTTCTTTACATTCGATAATTTTGAATTGAGATATAAGAATGTATACTGATTTATAATGCAAGAGCATATAGAATTATTGGTATAACGAAGAAACTGATATTTTTCCTAATGATACAGTAAAAATGTAAATATATGAATAATAATTATGTGAACAATGAATTTGTTTTCGATATTTGTTATGATATTTAATATTGAAGTAAGTTTATGAAAATTTCTGTTTTAAAATGCCAACAGTTCCACATTGATATATGATATTTTCAAAACACACGAATATATATGAAACAACAATAGTAACAAATCCGTTACTCTTTTCTCGATATTCATATCTCTCCAATGCTACATAAAAATAACAGGTCTCTACTAGTCTTTAATGGCTAATTGGTTGCGCGCAAAAAAGTAAAAAGCGGGCGCTGCAAAAATTTATGCAAAACTCCGCTAATCGGTGAGCGGCCAACAAGTGTTTGAGTGCCCGATTATCCTGTTGATTACGCACCTCGCTCGCGTTTTATACTTTAACACGTTTGTTAATCACTCTAATCCGCCTTCGACGAGCATTCGCGAACCCGGCAATCCGCGAGAATAATTAATTACGTACGCCGCTAACATGTGTGCCTTTTTGCGCAACGAAATACGCGCGAGATTGCGACACCTTTTGTCCCGACGTAACACGAAGAGTGGAAACCGGAAAGAACAGGGTGGTAAAAAAAAAAAAAAGTGAGCGTGTGTGCAACTGCATTCCCGCGGGATCGGGTGGAGAAGGAGAAGCCCGAAATTGATATGTATTCCATACCGTGCCGCGTCCAATCTATCGTGGGTCAAGCAGGCGGAATTTTAAGCGCGATTTGACGTATGCGCGTGTACGTGCGTAACGCGTGCGCGGCTACTGAGTGTCGAAATAGCCTCAGACGATGAAACTGTGCGAAACAAACAGTAGCCGACCGGCCTCCGGATCACCTCCTCGCATTCAGAAACTTATGAGGGCATAAAATATCCCGATATTATCTTATATCGTCGAATACACGCGTGTTCGAAGATACGTGTGCGTGCGCGCGCGCTTCTTTCTATTGTGCAAAGGGATGGCGCACGGCCGCGATGCCCAACGAGGGTTGGGCGGCGGTCATCGTTGGAAAATTGAATTTCGTCCCTGAGGGCCCGTCGGATGAAGTATGCTGACAGTTGGAAAATTTGCGTTTAACCGCGCGCACGCGACACCAAGCGCCGGAATATATCCCCGGGAAAATCTTCCCGCCATCGTTCTCTCTTTTTTTTTTCATCACTTTATTCCCTCTTTATTTTTTTTTTTCACAAGTGCGCTCGAAACGTGCGCAGTTTCGATATTGCGATTATTTAAAAATACGCTTGGACTTACCGTGAGGCACCCATCCATGATGACAGTTCTCGCAGTAGCGCAGATGACGTTTCCCGGGGGTGAAAGATTCGCAAGAGCAGCCGTTCACCGTGCAGCGGATGGACTGCAATCAGAAACAAGTCACTGTAGAAAGACTATTAAGTTAAGTACAGAGAAAGTATCGTATAACATTTAGAAAGAGTCGTCAGCGGTGCCTATTCAACAGGAAGGTTTCGTCTATCTGTATCCCATGTACCTCAGTTCAGTACAGATTAAGGGACGATTGCCGTAGGCAATGGAAAATGGACGGCAGGGGTTCTTGGTATTTTGAGTGACCGTTTGGCGTAACGCCACCCCAGAGGAAGCTCGTAAGAGACAGGCTCGTCGGATTTTAAGGAACCGTGAATATTTTCTGCCCTTTGGCTCGGAATTAACCCCCTGGGATCGACCATCCAATACCGCCTTCTACATCCTCGAAGAGGAGGAAAGGAACCGACCTCGCGTATCGGTATTACTTTATATATACGAGAACGCGGTAGAAAACTTTATTCGCCGCACTGTTGCAAGTTACCTGTAGGTATGTATCCACATCGAGATATCGACGTATCTCGTTGCCGCCGTGCTGCATCGAGACGAAAAGGCGGCATCCCTTCCCTTTCAACACCCATGTCTATTATAGATCTGAAAGTTCACCCACGAAAGTTCAACACGAATATGCATTAGGAAGTTCGATTTGCAATTATCGCGCTAATGCACTTGGGGGACCGTCTGAGATTTTACGTAACGTTGTATTGCTTTTAGAAATCGTGAAATTAGTTTCATTTAATCTTTTAATAATACATTAGCAATGAGTTTAAGTTTGCTTCATCGGAAAGAACGGTTCTACTGAACTATCTAAAAATTTAGCTATACTAACATAAGAAATATATTAAATTTTAATAAATATATTTATTTATCATAAGTATAATAAATAAATTAAATTCATACTCTCTCTATTCAAATAAATATTTATTAAAACTTACAATTAGTACATTTTTCCTCACTGTATAAATACACCTAGCTCGGAAAATAATTGTGTTTGGATTATTAAAATAATTAGGCGAGACGCTGAAACTGCTAGAATATTAAAAGTCTGCAGCATTGTCGTCAATACTTAAATTCTATACATAATTGTTTTAATGATCCGATAATATTAGTTTCTGTGTTTACCAAATTTTTTAGATATATCAGCTAAATCATTCTTTGTGTATGGCACTTACATCCTTAATATTCTTCAACATAACATTATTTTTTTTTTAAATAACAGAAGAATTTATAATCATTTCTTGTTTCTCTCTCGAATTATTTTTTTCTTTAATTTCTTTTCGCTACAATCAATTCAACTTGAGAGAAAGTTTACCTTCTTTTTCTAATAAACACATATAAATACACGTAAATATACACTTTCCTGACTTTATCTTCGATCACGATCATCACGCATCTTCCATATCAGCGAAAACGCAATTTACCGAGAGACGCAACCCCTGGCGACGTTCGCAGGAGTAATAATTTGGAATCAGGGGCAGTTCTCGCTGCCTTCGTCCCTCGTAAAACGGCAGCGCGTTTATATAAAGAGGCGAAAAAAGAGCCGCGAGAAAACGCTGGGAGGGGTAAAAAGTTGTTTCACGGTGGTGTTAGACGCCGACGCTACCCGTTGTGTTGTCGTCATAACGCCGTTACGGCGTTACACAGCGGCGTTAATATAAAGACAAATGAAGCGACGCCACGGTACACGCTGTGCCACCTCCTGCTTTGCTCGGCTATGTGTCTTTATATAGACAGTATCCCGTGCCACCGTGAAAAACGCATCCGCCGGGAATCTTCTGTCGCGCGAAGAAGCGATGCGCTAAGACGACGTGTGCGACAAAAATTCGCAAGCGGTAAAATTTTATTAGCCACACCGCGGGTTATTTATTCGGAACGGCGACAGATTATACGGCGATATTAGCGGAGCTGCTCCGGGTAAGAGGGAGCATTACATCAGAATAAAAATATAACGTCTTGCTTATCGCAAGCAACTTTCTTCTTTCCAGGTAGATTTCATTAATAGTCATTATGATACTTTTATCCAATTTATTTATGTAATTTTCAATTTTTTTTTAATTTTTATGGCTCTTTTAATTTTTCCTTTCTATTTTATATAAAACAAATTTATGATAATTGACTAAAATAAAACATATCTCTTTTATTATTTACTTATGTATGTGCATATTTTTATTTACTTTATACATGTGCATATTTTTGATATACACGTGATTTTTCTTAATTTGTTTCTCAATATATTGTTGAATTCCGGAAAAATATGTGATTAAAGCTTTGTAAATGTTAATTTAATAAGGAACAATTCACTGATGTATTTAAAGATAAAATTCAATTGTGAACAACAAAATATATTTGCACTGCTTTGCACACAATCTATACAGCATTTATATATTACATTATCGTAATACTGTACGCGTAACACTTCCTGGATCTTTCACTTCCGTCTGGCATTGTCATTCTATTTGTCTTCCAAACGTGATAATACATTAGCCTCGCGATAACGAATGCTATTTCTCGAATTACATGCACAAAAGGTGTGTCATTTATTCGTTCCAGTTCTTTTTCAGGATATTCCAAGCCGACTTCTCTTATATACATTTGAATCAAAGTCTAGTTCACGTATCATCAAGTCCGATCAATATGCTTATGTGCATACCGAATTCGAAGTAATGAAATTGAATAACCTGAATAACCAGGAAAGAAATGATTTTGACTACACAGAAAGAACGATTTTGCTGAAATATCTAAAAATTTAGCTAGATACAAAGAAAATAGTTTCGTTGGACAAAATAATTATGTAGACGCTCAAATTGCCAGAGTGTAAAAATTTTTTACACCATTACTTATTCTCAAGTTTCCTACGTAATTATTTTAATTGTCCAATAAAATTATTTTTAAATCTGTATCTATCTAAATTTTTACTAGCAAAATCATTCTTTCCATGTAGACATAAAATAAGGCGATATTTAAACCCCAACTCTGTTTTTAAATTATTCACTGTTCAAGTTCGTTATACACACGCTATAGTTTCAAGTTTTTTCAGTATACTTCAACTTAATACAAAGTTAAATGAATAAAACGTTTACCTGCCGATACAAAAGCATGTACGACTCTAACAAATCACAATCCCGTAAAACTTGTACCATGAATAATTTATAAAATAATATCATATTCATAAAAAAGAAGTCATTTAATATTAAAGAAGAAAAATGTAAAATTGTTATGTCTGTGCCGACATAATTATGTATAAAGGTTCTGTGATCTCATAACTAATGTAAAATAGCTTTTTTTCAAGTTGCTTTTCATAATTCATTACGTCACTATTCCACGGCTGGTATAACGCGGATCTGCCGTGATGTACAACTGCGAATGGATTCGCCAGGTTCTGGCTCGAGTGTCTCTATCACCTCAGTCGTTCCCCTTTTACTTTTGCGTACTGTCTTCTGGTATCGCGCCGTACAGAAGGCAATAACATTTTTACGAACCTCGAAACATTTATTACCGCCTGTAAGCCGCCACGCGATTTTTCATCTTGCTCTTTTCTTGATATTTGCTGCTTAAGGATGCACCAGTTCCCGCAAATGTGTACGTGTATATGTATAAGTATAAACATATATGAACTTCTTCTTAGATAACGTCTTTCGATTAAGGTGATAACAGCTCTGGGAACGTCTACTCAAAGCTTCCTTCCATTTCCCGATGCGATTAATAACCCGGAAGCAGCCCGAATGACAACTTTATTTCGTCGTTAGTATTTGTTACAATTATTATCGATGTTTTTTTGTTTGAAACTATAAGTGAACAATATGCCTCACTTATCAATACCTTTAACATTCTAGTTTAAGAAAGGAGATTGGAAATACATGGAAAGATAAATTTTTTTATTGAAGTATCAAAAAATTTAGCTAGGTACAGATCTGAAAATAATTTTGTTATCAAAATAATTATGTAAGACGTTTAAGTTGATTGTTAGAACGTCAAAGTCTTTTGCAGCATTGCTTACTTTCTAAATCTGAATCAGTGGATAGTTATTAATTATCCAGTAATATACTTGGCACTAATAATCAGTGAAGTTCAATTAAAAAAGGAAGAATGTTTGAGCATTATATAACTAAAATACTGATATTTGCACGTTAATATCAATCTTCCAATACCATATTCATTGAATTTAAGCAATAAAACAAGATTAGATAGATCACATAAATAATTAGCTAGGTTAGGGATCTCACATTTAACTCATTGATTACCAGTGACACTGAGATCATTACAGTGATTAGCCACTGATTCAGATTTAGAAAGGATCATGCTTGTGATTCCTATCTACGTAATCATTTTGATAATCCAACAAAATTATTTTCAAATCTGCATCTAGCTAAATTTTTAAATACTTCAGCAAAACCGTTCTTTTCGTGTATGTATTGATTATCAAAAATATTTTTTTCAAACTAATATTTGTATTTAAACTTATATTTGTAGAAAATCAAGAAAAAACATATGAATATTATATATCCGAAGAATAAAAAAAAAGAAATATCATAATAATATAATATTGGATATATTAAAATCGTATCAGATGTATAATCTCTGCAAAAATTGATTAAAATTACAAATTTATACTTTTTGTATAAAACTTATTGTTATATAGATTAGATCAATATTTACATTTAATAATACAATCTTACTGTTTAAATAAAAATATTTTTTAAAAATATGTTTATTTCTTATTAAAACTTATTTTTTATCTCCAGATTCCAAATTGTCGCTAAACTTTCCTTATTTTCAAATACAACACATTAAAAAATTAATTTTTTTATCATTTTCAATTTTGTTAAAAAATACGTATAATGCAAAAACTTTCT
>Ga0157364_1007143_pt1 | contig 11548 bp, 6 predicted proteins | sample AttsexASBM2_FD_111476 | JGI IMG/M metagenome (GOLD analysis project Ga0157364, IMG submission 111476) | Fungus gardens microbial communities from leaf cutter ant in Ribeirão Preto, State of São Paulo, Brazil - Atta sexdens ASBM2 | ecosystem: Host-associated > Fungi > Mycelium > Unclassified ...
CACTCATTTTCAAACCAATATAACTTTTGACACGATTGATGAATTACCAAACTTTGTTTACAAAAAATGTAACCTAAAATATCATCTTTCAGACGCGCGTTCGTTTGACACAATCGGATTAGTATTATCCGATATATGACAATACCATCTAGTGACAAAAAACCGCGGATACTTTTTAAATGACCCAATATATAATTTGTGGTAAATAAATTTAATATCGGTTTGCTTTTTTTAACTTCTTTATCTTGAATGCAAAGAATACAAAGGCCCTTATTCTGTAATTTTTAACGATATAATAGTATCAACGATATAACAGTTATATATTGTTGTACAGTATTTTTATCATATACATATAATACCTACACATTAACAACATAACGATACCATCACTCATTAAGAGTTGCAGAATAGTACAAAATAAGAGCTAAGGCCCACAGTCATGATCAAAAAAGATTGGACGGAGTATTTTCAGAAAAGGTTGGAGGAATAGTCGAATTAGTAGTAAGACCCACCACACACATTCAAGTAAACTTGTCAAGTATGCTTGCGCAAGTCACTTGTGCAAGCGTATTTGATAAGTTTAAGCCACATACGTTTAAGTAAACTTGCGCAAGTGGTTTTGCGCAAGCATACTTGACAAGTCTATTTGAACGTATGTGACCGGTCTTAGGGCACTTCAACTAAACGATACCGGTAGAGATATATACAGCGCACTTCGACTAAATTCGCTCAAACGCTTCGGATATATTTAGTTTCGGATATATTTTATACAAGTATTATGTGAGTGTAGTGTTGTAATAAGAGAAGAAAAAACTCAGGAAAAAAAAACGGGAGAAAACGGAAACAATAAAATAATCTTTTTGAATTCCCATCGCTTAAGGGAAAAAACCCGTAATATTTATTAAAATTGTTTTATTTGAGGTTGCAAAAAATATTGCAAATATTGCTTTGTTTAATGTTGCATTGTTTTATTTACAATTTACATTATATTTACAATATATAGAGATTATGATATCTAAAGTTAATAATGAAATGAAATCGAATAGTTTATAGAAATTTTCTGATTCTAGTTATCAAGTTCTTATTTTGAACATCTTCACAAAAATATTCATTGTAATTTTAAGCTTATATACATTTTTTTAAATTGTTTTTAAATGCTTAATGTGTTTTTCATGCTTAGCTTTAAAAGTGCTAAAAAATTGTAGTAATGATATTTTTATATTTCTATAATTACTTATATTTTATTATGTAATAATATTCTGTAATAAAATGTCTTAAAAAAATATTTTAACACAGAAGTGTTTTATATTTGTGTTATATTAAATGGAAACTTTTAAAAATAGAATAGATTAGACAATTAGAGCAAAAAGAAGTGAAGTATTTAATTTAAAAAATTACATTTAAAAAAACCGATTTTTTTTCCGGTGCCAGGTTTTTTCCGAGAAAAATACCGGAGAAGAAAGATTAATTCTTTCCCAACAATTAAAATTTCGGGAAAATACAACATTATAGGTACGTTCGGAGAGGTGCTGTTTGTGTTATTCTATCTTCATCATTTATTAGACATAAAAGGATAGAATGACATAAATAGCGCTAATAGCGTCTCCCCGAACGCATCTTATATATGAGTGTTGTATAGTATATGTGTAGTTATCACCATAGCTATCACACAAGAAAAGCATAAACAAATAATATTGAAATGATCTGCACCTGATCAAGAAGATTTCTCCTTACCGCTAAACTTGGATTCTCTTTATCCTAATCGGCACTCAGCAGCATATCTGCACATGCTCTGTCCAGATTAATTCTTTGATCCATATTACGGATCATTAATTACGCCACTGGAAATAGTGAAAGTAAGCATCAAAAGAATTATGCTACCACATCGATTGCCTCCTGGACATCATATGAATATCAGACATATGACATTATTTCACCAGAAGTGTCGACAGGATTTTTATCCATCCAGTAATGTAAAAAGATTTACAGTACCGAATGAAAAAATACCATGGACAGTCGAGTATCCCGAATATAAACCGGTCGTGTATACCGCTGCTGCTCTTAAGGATAAATCCTGGGCCGATCCAGAAATCAATGAACCTACTTTCAAACCAAAATGGAATGCGATGGATGGTAATTACTCTTTTTCTATTCCTCTAATTGATAAATTCAGTTGATAAATTAAAAATTAAAAAATTAACGATGGAAAAATAAAAAATAATAAAGGAAATCTCAAATCAATTTCTAGGTTAACATAAACATAAAATAGATCAACATTGCGCATGCGAGACAAGGGGGCTATTCCGAGGCCTGTCCTTTTAGAACTGAACTTTTGCACCAATTCATTTTTTTTTCTTTTCTCTCCAGGAAGAAAGAAGAGAAAGAAAGATGAACTGATGCAAAAGTTCAGCCAAAAAGAATAAGCCTCTGGTATAATATATTACTGTCAGTACTGAAAATTTGTAGAGAAAAGGTCCCACTGGTGAAAATTTTTCTCAGAATATTTCATACAATTTTTCCAAATTTCTATATAATTTTATAACTTTCTCACATTTTTTATATGAATTGGAATACTTCTCAGAAAATCTACATCTTTTCTCAGAATTTTTCATATAATTAAATTATAAAATATCGTAAGATTTCTAAGATTTTTGTAAATATAATTTCTGATGAAATGTTATGAAATCTAAAAAATTAAAAAATATTTTTTTAAAAATTATGGGATGAGAAATTTCAGAATATTTCAGAATTCACTTGTATGAAAAATTCTGAGATGTAAACTTTCCGAATATTTTGGAATATTTCCGAAAAAATGTTCCAATTCGAATAAAAATTATGAGAAAAATTTTCACCAGATATACTATAAGATATCGAGTTCATTTTAAGTAAATTCTGAAAGTATATAAGCAGAATTAGCAAAAATAATAAATCATTTTAAAGGAAATTTAATAAGCTTTAAGATACTGTGTAAAAGTTAATTCAAATATTATTTTTTCTGAAAGTTAAAGAAATGTAAAAAGTGAGCAAATTACAAAGTCAAAAAATTGTGCTCATAATATGAGATACCTCGAGAAATCGATAATAAAGCGCAAAATACAATTTTAATTAAAAAATGTTATTTAATGTTTCTAAAATACAAACAACCAATGTGCGCGCAATGAGTGATACATTGTACCCAGGACTCGTCTAAGTAATTAGAACCAAGCATCGCAGAAACAGAATTCGATGTTCATTCTGATTATTCTTTTTATTACTGTACTATAACATTCATACTTCAACAACGATTGTCACTCAGACAGACTTAGGAGCATTAGAAGTACCCTAAAGTATCTCATATTACGAGTTCCACATCTTACGGTTTTATGATCATCAAATCTAATTTCTGTAATTAAACAATTCAACATATTTCATATTTTTCTATTAGTATGATCTTCTATCACTACATAAAGAACTTGTCAAATATTTACTAATTAAATAATAAATAAGGTTTAAAGACTCATTTCAATGAAACTTTTAGACATCCAAATTCTAAAATCTTTTTTTATGACTACAGACATGATCTAATAATGCATTTTCCAATAAATAATTTTTAACCTAAGAGCAATGCATTTATGGTGGAATCAACAGATAGCATTTATTAATTTAGCAGAAACGCTGCTCTCATATTAGGCGCTTACCTTATAATAGTAGTTTTCCTCTAATAAGTGTAATGTAAACGTAATGTACAGATTTTTAAAATTGGCAGTATACATTAGAACACAGCCTCTGTATTAACTTTTCTTATAAATTATATTTGAAATATAATAATTTTTGATACATAGACAAGGTGAATCGAAAGAGTTTTATGGGTAACTATGTCGTAAACGCTGATGGTTACCCCTTAAATCCTGTGGGACGAACTGGTATCGTTGGACGAGGACTTCTCGGCCGATGGGGACCAAATCACGCTGCAGATCCTATCGTTACACGGTGGAAACGCGATAATGCAGGAATTGTAGAAGTAGACAAGCAAACAGGAAAACCCGTGTTACAATTCGTCGCAATACAGAGGCGAGATTCCGGTGAATGGGCCATACCAGGGGGAATGATTGATTCAAATGAAACGATTTCTACCACATTAATGAGAGAATTCATGGAGGAAGCGCTGAACTTTTTAAAAATGAATGATGCTGAAAGAAAGATTCTTCAAAATTCTATAATGGAATTCTTCACAAAAGGTGATGAGATTTACAAGGGATATGTGGACGATCCGCGAAATACTGATAACTCTTGGATAGAGACAGTAGCTATAAATTTTCACGACGAGGAAAATAATATCGTTGGAAAGTTGAGATTGAAGGCTGGAGACGATGCGCGTAATGTAAGATGGATGGATTTAAATAAAGAAATAAATTTATACGCCAATCATAGTGATTTTGTAAACACAGTTGTGTCGCGACGCAAAGCGCACTGGTAAAACGCAGTGTATAATTACGATAACCTCATATAGGATAAGAAAATATTAAAAAACTAAATAATTATTTAAAAAATTATTTTGTATTATACTTATACTATATGTACACACTATACCTATACATATATCTATAAAATACTACAGAGCACAAAAGTAATAAACATTACTGTCGTCAAACTATGCTATAAAATCTTACATTTAATACACGTTTTTAGAGATAAAATAAGATCATTTAACGCAAGAACTGAAAATATACATTAAAAATATCGATTACATATTGTATTAAATTTGTAAAGGTACAACATCCAATCTTCAAATTTAAGTCGTTTCCTATTGTATATTTTCATAATTCACGCACATCACAATCATGATCAAACTTAAACACGAATTAAGTATAACATATATATATATATATATATATATATATATATATATATAGAGAGAGAGAGAGAGAGAGAGAGTCACTAAAAATCACATATTAATATACATACATAATATACATATATATTTATATGTATGTATAAATGTATCATAAAAAAAATTATGTATTTAATAACTTTAAAAACAAATAAAGAATTTTTAAGCTAAGCTATATAAAATAATAAAGCTTCCTTTTAAATAAAAGTTACAGAAATAATAATATAAAAATGTGGGATTTTGAAATTTATAATAAAATTCTGAATAACACGTCATATAAATTTAGCAAGTATTTGTATGAATATCCTACTTACATAATATATTATATGTAATAATAGAATACATACTCCTATAATAAACAATTTGAATTTCAGTAAAACACACATTTTCAATAATTAAAATATTACAAGCATAAAATAAGAAAAATTAAACAAATAACGCAAAATAATACCATGTAGGAATTAGTTACCTTTTATATATATATACACAATTTCATTTGATCTTACATTGAGGTAATAAAAAGTATTTTTATACTTTTTTAATATGGCACGCGACAATCACTTGTAGTTATCATAATGGGTGCTTGATTAGACTTTTTTAAACCGAGAAAATCTAAAAATACTTCATTGGATTTTGTGACTATACCGAATGTGTCCCCAACATTTTTTAATAACATGAGATCGCTTAATTTAATGTGTGCATCATTTTCTTCATTTTTTTTTGAATCTAAATTCTTTAAGTTTATGTTCGATAGAATAGAAATATTTTTTTTCGATTGAGTTTCAGCTTTTTCTAAATCAAGTGCATGTTGCGCTTGTATCTGACCCAATTTTGCTGCTCTGGTGAAATAAGTGCGCGCAGTATCAATATCAATTGATAAACCGCCCCTTCCTTGGGCATGAAAAACTCCCAAATTATATAACGCATCGGCATGATCATGGGCCGCGGCATCATTGTAATATTTTGCAGCCTGCAGGCAAATTATATTTTTTTATATTTTTGCAAATATATATATATATATATATATATATATATATATATTTTCACACACTTTCAAATCATCTATATTTTTTAATTTCACATAAATGTTTAAATTATCTTTTTTTATCTTTGTGCAAAGATAAAAAAAAAAGATCGAAAAGATTTTCAAGTAAATGAAGTATTTAAAGTTGTTTCTTGCATTTCTGAATTTTTGATATTATTTAGACATGTACCTTTGCTTGGTCTGCCAAAGTTCCAATGCCTAATTCGTAACATAGACCTAAATTGAACATGCTTCCGGGAGATGATAATTTAGCACCCGCAGAGAAATGTATTAAAGCATCTGCATAACGTTTTTCTTTTAAAGCTTTAATACCAAAACGAAGTTCATATTCTCCTATTACTATATTATGAGTTTTTGTAAATTCATCAGAAGCCTCTTTGAATGCCTAAGGATATAGAAAATTGATAAAATCTATATGTATAAATATAAATTTTTATACTTAGTCTCCTTACACATAGAAAATTAAATATTTAAAAAATTTTTAAGGAGGTTATAAGAACATAAAACACATGTATTAATATTTATGCTTTAAACAAATTACATACATGTGAAAGTTCTTAATATTCTGTTTTTATAGAGCAACATATTTTTATATATTTTTTATTTTATTTGATTTTAGTTTTAGTGTTATAAGCAAAAATTTTAAAAATAACAAAAATTTTAATTTTTTTATATAAATATTTTAAATACTAAAAATGACTTTTGCAAAGTTTCATTGAGATTCACTAATTAGTTTATAACAAATGAATATTTTGTTTATTTATTGAACAATTAATGTCTGCATCTCAATATAACTTTACACAAATATTTTTGAATTCATAAAATACTTATATTAAAAAATTGAGATTTTTATCATTATTTTATAATACATTTTCATATATTTCTATTAGAGTACAAATTTAAAAAAATATTACTTTTTATTGAAATAACTTTTAATCCAGATGATCAACTGTTTTTAATTTTTTTGTATTACTTTTAAATGCAATTTAGAATAATTTTTTCAAATAATTCTTAATATTGCATTTGCCTTACAGTCTCCTTAAAAGAAATTTAAGAAAAAACAGAAGAGAAAAAATAAATGTATAAGGCATCATTCATTTATTCTACAATTTTTGGAACGCACTTCGTCAAATATACATTTAATATAAATTATATCTTATTCACAAAAGACAAAAATAACAAGTAACATGAATGATAATGTATGTGAATATTAATTATCTATTATTTGCACAAGTTATAAAGATAATATTACAATAAGTATAATATATATCGAAAGTAAATAAATGTTTGCTGAAAATATCTTCAAATTTCTCAGAGAATAAATAAGTGCATTCTATATATTTATTTAGTAATCACAGAATCAATATAAAAGACAGCAATAATGAATTATAATAAATCATTTTTGCATAAAATATTATATTACTTTTTGAAAAAATTATTTAAAAGAAATATAGACTGTTATAATTTCTATTTTAATTCAATTTTCGCCTATGTATCATTACCAAGTATAATGTCTGCAAAATAACATCCTCACCTCTTCAATGGTGATAGGACCAAATGATTTTTCTGCAGTCCATTGTGAGTTTGAATCCTGCAGGTTAGAGATTTTTTTGCTAGTACCGATACAATTAGTAACTGGCAAGATTTGTCTTGGATGTAAATTTAATAATTGCGTAAGTATAAATGAAACTCCAGAATAATTATGCAATTTGTTTTTCAAGGTCTCAGCGCTATCTCTGTTAAAGATTCTATTGCGGAGACAAAGTGTTTGGCATACAACCCATCCAGCTGCTAGTACACTAGACTAATAAAATATAAATTACACATTAATAACAAAGACCTTTTTAATATAGCCAAGAAATGTTGCATAACATCGCAACAAGTTTTTATTTGAAGACATTTATTTACCCAGCCAACAGCTTCTGTCCAACTGTGCTTGGTATTCCAATCAGAATCACGTCTATTGTTTTTAGCACCGGCATTTTTAGCCGATCCGCAAAAACCCTTATCATAAGTGACAAAAACTGGTGGAAGAAATTTTTGTTGGCACGTCAGGCTTGTTTTGACTTCGTTCTTCGCATTATCTTGCGATGACTGCGAATAAACGTTGGTGCGACAAACTCGTCGCTCCAATGTTTCTCGAATTCCACGAAATACAACTTTCCACATTTTTTTCTTCTTTTTATAAATATTATAAAGAAATGTATTTTATGTGAGTGAATACTCAGCTATAAAATCGAGGTAAAGACAGATAAAGACACCTTTACTACTCTCTACTAAGAGAAATCTGCGCTGATCTCCGACATGCGCTATATTAAAAGAAAATGCACTTTGAAGCACAAATCAAAGAAAACAGACAGACATCCTTTTCATACCAAATAGTCCTAGGCTATTATTCGGCTGTGTTCCAAAATTCACTACCAGCGCTGAAAATCTACAATTTATGTTACATATATTATATATTTTCAATACACATTGGCAGTGAATTTTGGAATACAACCTTTGATGGTTGTGTTCAGCAGAAAAAGTAGCATCGCAACTGTGTAAAATTATTCAATATAATTGGTTTATGCACTTAAATCCAGCGAGGAACTAAGAACAAAACTAATCATATTAAAAAATTTTACAATAATTGTAAAGCTGTCTTCTTTGCTGGGTATCAATCATGAAACTTTATTTTTAGGGTGAAAAGTGAAAATTGTTACCATTGAAGTTAATGGAAAAAATTTTCACTTTTCATCCTAAAGAAAAGTTTCATGATTGATATCCTGAACGCAGCCATAGTTCATTCTTATTTTATAAATCCGTAATCTTTTATTAAGGTAGAAAGCTGACTTAGGCCCTGCGCATAATGGAAGAAACGTTAGGGCTATGTTCCAAAACTGTCTCTCCGTGGAAGATTTTACTCTATATGCTATAGTATACGTAATGTGTACTATATATTTAATACTATATATTTCGAGCAAAATTTTCCTCGGAAAGATAGTGGAATGTAGCCTAGGAATTAAGATTTCAACCTATCAGAAACCGTGTATTCCGGTTTCTGATTGGTTAAAATCTTAATATTTATTCCTGTTCCTAATATTTGATATATTGTGCGCAGGCTAATCTTAAGACAGTGTTTTAGGTCCTGCGCATAACAGAAGAAATAAGGAATTAGAAATAAAGAATAAACGATTTTAACCTATTAGAAATCAGATACAATGGAATACACACAGCTTCTGATAGATTGAAATCATGTTCCTTATTCTTAATTCCTTATTCCTGCTATTGTGCGCAGACTTATGACTCCTTATGACTTAAGTCTTATATCTTTAATAAGCCCGGATCTACAATCGATTTTTAAGCCTTAAAGCATAAGGAATGGAAATCACAATCAACTATTTTCCTCCGTATTCGATTGTAGTTGGTCAATTTCTTACGGCTTAAGGTTTAAAATACCTATTGTAGATCCAGACTAAGACGCACAAGAACTATATTACGATTTATGTCTTAAGCCGGTTTTACATTAGTTGCAAGCTGATCGCAAGTTTGTTGCGACAGTTAATCTAAAGCTTGCATTTTGAAATCACCTCTTCATATTGGTAGTCGCAACAAATTTGCGATCAGGGGATCGATTTTGTATATACAAAAGCAAGCAAATTTACTAGATTCACCAATGAAATAATCAGTATTCTAGTAAATTCGCATTTTTATAATTTTCACCTCAACAGAATCGATCCCCAGCTGGCAACTAATGTAGAATCAATTTTAAAGATATATAAATATCTTCATATCTGGTTTATGCTTCGATTTAGGGCTGTCACACGCAAAATTGCGCAACAGTGAGTAAGACATTAACTTAAACTCATGAGCCAATCAGAAATAACAGTAAATTTATCCATAACCTCGCAATAAGGCGAATATAAACCGGTCGAAATTAGTCTTATGAATAAGTTTACTGCTATTTCTATTTCCATTAGAGTATGTAGATCTAAAGCAGTATCCTGATAGGCTCATTGGCTTAAGTTCATGTCTTCGGTTATCCATATAAATTTGTATAGCCGCATAAAGAAAAATTGTATATATGCATATAGAAAATTATCCAACCGCATTTCCCTTATAAAGTCGCACGTAAAATGATTGAATAATTTTCGTTATGCATACGTTTATGCGACTATGCAAATTTGTATGAATATACTCATAAGATTACTATTACAGAAATTTTGTTTGCGATAGCTCTAACCAATGCTGAATCATCGACAAGATACTATTAAAGACCGTCGGCCCAATTTTCGTGACTATCAGGAAGAGAGAGGGGGGGGGGAGCGGAGATAATTAAAGAACAATGACAATTAACAAAAATTTATGATCATTAATATAAATATTTCGATAATATATTATTAAATTCGTGATTTTTTATTATATAAATGCTATATAAATAAGTAAGCATACTTTTAATGCTACAATATCTTATAATGATTTTGGATGGGATGCACTGATGCATATAAAGATCGTTGTACAATGAAATAGCGATTTCGGCTGGGATGTACCGGCTGCACATTTCGGATGTCGGTGCAACTGGTGTGTTCGACTGGTTGAATGATGCAATTCCTTGCCAGTGTCGCATATTCGTCTGGACTCGGTATATCGTACAAGTGTACACAAAGTGGCCCCGATAAATTTGTTGGAACCAATTGGTGTAATTATTAGGCTTGGTACTTTCATGAGACGCTGAAAAGCAGCTTGTGGGTAATTACGTGATATTAATTTTGTCGCTAGTGTCTGATTTTGGGTGCGGTTCACTTGATGCTACAAACACTTCGAAACGCTTTTATTTAATCAAATGGAAGAAAGAATTTTATCTGACCAATCAAAAAATGCTACGAAATATTCGTAGCAGCCAAACTGAACTGTAGCCAGGCATAACCTTCATTTGAAAATTGACATCCAATACCTATAGCCTATAGCCAATTTTGATTTTATGAGTGATTTATATGTACTCATAGAATTTTTGATCATCGTCATCAAGTGACGATGACGATTATTGACAGAACATAAAAAAAGGCAGAGCGAAAATAAAAAATTACAGTGAAGAAGTCGTGCGAAAAATGTACGATAAAACAGTTTTGCAGGTTAAATTAAAACTATAGTAATATAATATTTATATTTATGTTTAATATTTAATATGTATGTTTTTATTATATATTTACATTATACTTACTCCTACTACTCGAAAAGGAAGCCATCGCAATAAAATCGAGATAAATGTGGCCGTTTATATTCCAAAAAAGCACAAAGAAGGAAAAGAAGAAAATAAGAGAGCCTCACAGGGAGAGAGTGACAAACTGCATAATGTAATTTCCTCCTTTGATTGGGTATGGGCATCAAAGTTCCAAAGGCATGGAAGAGGGAGAAAACTAGTCACCCCGTGACATCCTGATTGTGATGCAATTGTGATTTGTCACTCTCTCCCTGTGAAGCTTTCTAGTGAAGATCGGTCACCTCAAACCGGATAGATTTGTCGAAAATCGTGAATGACAAATAGTCGAAAATGGCAAAACTATTCTTCAAATACTGGACACCTGCGACCGCGATCAGTATTATAGAACGTAATAAGGTTTATATTTCATGAATCTCGTGTTCGCTTGACG
>Ga0157364_1007145_pt1 | contig 11546 bp, 7 predicted proteins | sample AttsexASBM2_FD_111476 | JGI IMG/M metagenome (GOLD analysis project Ga0157364, IMG submission 111476) | Fungus gardens microbial communities from leaf cutter ant in Ribeirão Preto, State of São Paulo, Brazil - Atta sexdens ASBM2 | ecosystem: Host-associated > Fungi > Mycelium > Unclassified ...
ATGTAAAAGAAGCTTAACCCTTGCAATCTAATTTTTTATTGCCTTCGCACATCAATGTCCCATATACAGAATATATACTTCTCACACATTCACAGATCAGCATGTTCTGATTTGTATTAATTCTTAATTCGTAATACGAAGTATTGTCAATCTTAGTAACTACTCTAAATAAACTATATCAATAATCCATTTAGAGTAATTATTAAGATTGGTAGTATTTTGTGTTACGATACAAAATACATAATGTATTTTGCCCAGCCCTCGTCCTAATTAAATAACACTCATGACTAATCTCGATCTAGGTCACTACTTTAAAACTTTTTATTACTTTATTATTTAATAGCTAAAAAATTACTTTTGCAGCTTCCTGAAGTCATAGTGACATAGACCGAGATTAGCCATGAATGTTATCTAATCGGGATATACTGATCCGCGAATATGAGAATTCTTTATATGGAGCATTGAAGTTTCGTACGGCAGGTAGATATTAAAGGTGACTACAGGTATTGATGTGATATGTTTATCAGCAGAAAAAGGGTACAAAGAAGGAGATGCGCTTGCAACTCCGGCTTATGAAATAAGTGAGAAAGAGGAAAATCCACAGAAAAAAAGAAGTTGTGTAATATAGAATAACTTTTCCAATTAAACAAGAAGTTCAATGCAAATATTAACATTTAATATTAACATTTGTAATAAAACTTTGGGAAATCCATTTTAGAATCAATGTTGAAACAAAAACTAATATTTGTTTTTATTAGTTGCTATTCAAATTTTGTTCATCATATTATCGTTGTAAAGTTAACTACTCAACAAAAATTAAGTATCTATAGCTCATTTGATAGTTCATTGTTTGCATATGTATGCACATTTTGAGTTTTCGTTTGTACATTTTCAATAGAAAAACTTCAAAAGTTTGAATTCTTTTGAGTGCACCCTCCTGAAAGTAATTCTACTGGCGCTTATAGCACTTATTGCTGTTCATCCTCGATTAATAATAATCGATACGGATAATGAATTGATGCTCGTCCTGTGAAAAATAATAAAACATCAGATTATGGCGTGTAAGTCTTGTATTAAGCTTTATTTCTAATCATCAAGAATATAAGTAAACATAAGAATAGTAGAAAGTGAGAATCGTTGACGTGTGTCCTGATTAAAAAACTGAAAAATTTTCACAACTGAGAGTAATAAAGAAGAGAATAAGAAGAGACATCGTCATGTTGGAAAACAACAGAGATGTGTTGCAAATGTTAAAAGACTACATATCAATTAATGAAAATTAAATTTTTGTATTTTAAATGTTTATTATATTTATAATTACGAATAGATGAGAACACTAAATAAAAATTTATTCATTCGTTTTCTCGTCCTGTTTTTCATATAAATTTCTGTTTATTTTTTACAGCAGAATTTACTAATTCGTTAATAGCTAATAATGATAACGATATTTTGCGCATCTTGTATTGTAAACATTTGTCAAATGCTTACATATTCCGAATCCCGGAGATATTAGTTCGTAAAAGTTTTTCTACACAAAAATACACGTTTGAGATACATTTCTGTTGATGTAATAAATACATCGACGGACTCGTATAAGAATTCAGGTCGTATATTTCGCCAATGTCGATTTTTGACTCATTCTGCGGAAAATGTTCGCAGACCGCGTGCATAAACTCGGTACTACGGAAAAGGTAAGTTGGAAATTGTCCAACCAGGTCTCGTACCAACGCTGAGAGATCTTTTTAACTTAGTCTCACCGACGTAAGGTACGTAAGTCGCACGTCGTCCGCGTATTTTATGTTAGAATTTGCGCGAACACTTCAAGAATCCATTTCCATTCGTCACTGTGTCGATGCCGCTTTTTCTCATCATTGATCCTCTCTATCTCACGAGATAATAGTAATTTATCACGAAGCGTCCGCGCATCATTCTGGTTGTCAGATTCGCACGTCAACATATGTTTCTTTCTCTCTTTCGGTGTTACATAGTTCCGCATTGTTGAACCGCAAAGCTGTTATGACATGAAAAATGTTATATGGGATTTAACCCACAATCCGTTTTGCTTGTTGCAGTAGATATTTGTAGTAGTGGACATTCTCGTGTTTTCATTTCTCAATTTTAAATTTAAACAGTGATGTATTGTATAGAATATTTGCAACGATTATATAATTGTGTTCTTATTTTCATTTGACAGAAAAGCTTCGCAATTTTTGTGTGGACTTAATGTGTCAAGTTGTTGTCGCTCGCGGTTGTCGCTCTCATTTATTAATAAAATGAAGGGAATAAAATTACATCATTATGTAAATTATTTATGAATAAAAGGACATTATGGCCCAATTGTGACTCGTCCGTCATACAGGTGCAATTAATGATATTCATTACGAACTAACAGGCTCACTAATTTGACAATTGATGCGAAAACCAGAGTATGTACTGTAGAGTGAAACACAGTTGACATCTTAATTATCGGAGATGAATTATGATCGATGTAAGGATAGTATTCATGCAACATCAATCATCAGGAAACGAATAAAATTTCTCGCATTTAATTAAAACTCGGTACTTCAAATAAAATAATTTTATTTGACTTTAATTCTATCTCACTATTTAAAATATGGACTCAACGCATAAATATATAAATATAAGTTTGTAAAGTAATAATGAAAGCTTGTGTATTACAGTCATTTCGGTACAATTCAATAAAACGTACATATAAATTTAGTTTTTTTTTGTTATTTTATTTGCAATTTTTATTGCTTTAGCGACTAAAGCAATAAAATTGCGAATAAAAGGTAACAAATTAGTAACAAAAAAGCACTAAATTTATATGTATGTTTTATTCAACTGTATTGTAACTGTACAGTGCGAGTTTAATAAACATTCGGTTAATGTGTCTGATATCGTTCTTCGTTTGCACGCATGATCGAAAAGCACTGAAATCCAAACAGTCCCAGTAATTGTTACCGTAAAAGAACTGGAACCAATAGTTGGATTTAGCCTCGGATTGAAATTTGTCCAAATCTCTAATATAAAATGCGATGATATTACGAATATAGAAATTTCATACGAATGATATGCTCCATCTGCAGTGGATCTTTTTTGGTACAAATGAAATCTCACTCAAATTTCTCCAAAATGGAGAGTGAAGTTCGATTCTCTTTTCTATAATATTTGTTTAAAACTATTTAAAAAAACTATTTAGTTAAAAAACTATTTAGTGAAGTAATAAAGAGTTTAATGTAATGTAATAAAGATACTGAAAGGTAACCCTAAATTTTTTCACATTTTTTGAAAGCTTATATTAGTAAAAAAAAACTTGACTGAATGGAGGATTAAGAATATTTTGCAACTTAAACACATAAATGCCAAATAATCGAGATCGAGCGGTAAGTGATAAACGGAATGCAACAAGTAACTCACTCATTGATCGATGGGTCGCCATCACCTCATTCCTTTCAGCTTCTGGGTATGTCTTTCCTTCCTTCTGTGTAGATATATAGCAAACGGGTGGGGCGATCGACTATTGCACAATTCGACATTCCCGACTCGTTCGTTCACGATATTCATTTTCAACAGGTAAAAAGACGAGAAATTACGAAAAGTAAAAAGAATTCGCACTCGTGCAACAAGGCTAATGTCCGTTTTCAAATATAGATTAATCTCGGTTCAACCGAGACCTTAATCTCCATCTTTTTCTAATTCTAAAGCTCGGTTCCACCAATGTAAGTTTAACTTTAATCTCGGTTTAACTTCCTATTTTTTTTCTAATTTTAAGAAAAAAATAAACATTAAATTGAACCGAGATTAATTTTATATTAATAGAACCCCGGACCTCAGAATTAGAAAAAGATGAAGAGTAAGTTGAATCGAGATTAAAGTTAGTCTATACATTGCAGCATTGGTGAAAATCATAATTACTTAAAGTCCTATTCCGTAACTTTTAACGATAGTATCGATGTTATTACCTTATCATTGCATAGATTTTATATTACATAGTAAAAAAGTTATTCAACGACAGTATCAAAACTCGTCGTTAACACTACATCTTAACACTTTTCAAGGAAAAAAAAATCGCGTCGCAGACAAAATACAAGGCTTGAGCATCACTTCCTTTCCTTCTTTTAAAATTTCAATTAGATCTTTTTCGTCAATCAAAACTGGAAATAACAATTGGAAACGTTTTCAGGCAAGCGACGGATGTTACGGACTGACGCGCGACTGAATGCGGTGCATTTCGTAATACTGAATATTCTGCGTACATATAATAATGGACATTCCGAAGCAATCACCCGTTATTCGATTCAAAACTTTCAATCCTCATTAGCACGCGATAATCACTTCCGACAGAATAGAAAAGACGCGAGATTGCGAAGCATAAATTATCTCATGGGAATAGCTCATCGGCTACTTCGGTACGTGCATTTTTCGAGAAGAAAAACTAGCGGCGATGTAAAAGCAAGCGAGCTTCGAGCACTACTTTTGAAATCTTTATAGCGACGAAATAAAAGATAAATAGACGGACCGAGACGATCATCCATCGTAGCATGCGATATTCACCTCCGACAGATTCGAGACACTAAAAGATATAAGATTTTGAAACGTAAAGCGGTCTCTAGACAATCATATTATTGCACAATATTTGATATTGTACATTATATTATCTATATTGAATCTATATTGAGTATTTAAAAAGTTTTGTATTCTTTAAAGGAGTATCATAATATTATAATAAAAATAATATTAAACTAAAATAGTTATACAATAATATTGAGCATTTAAAGATCGCTTAATTCTTAATAAGTCGATATCGAATAGAAATATTTACTATGAATGTATTCATCAATGTAAAAACTATTTATATTTATCCTAAATGAATAAGCGTTATCGAATTTGATTAATTCAAACAAAATCTATTTATGACGATATTCATTATTCATATATTCGATATAATGCTTATTCATTCAGATTAAATATAAATAGTTTTTTAATTGATAATAAATATATTCATAGTTGATATTTCTATTCGATATCGACAACCCTAACCGTTAATACACATAAAGCAAATAAAACAGAAGTATTACTTTTAAAATTGTGTGACCAATCTGTATAACGATGGAATGGAATATATAAATTATTTTCGATTTTCTTGCTTGATAATTTGACTCAACTCGATTTTGTTGCTCTAAATCTTTGAAAACTACTACCAGCTATTCTATGCCAGCATAACATCTTAAACTTACCAATTCAATGAAAATCTCAATAGATTACAACAAAATTGATTGCAACAAAATTGAGTTGAATCAGAATATCAAGTCATAAAATCAAGATTATATTGTTATAAATTAATTACAATTTGTTGTAATTTTATTGTTAAATTTATAACATATTAAAAAAATATATAAAATATAAAAATTAAAAATATGATCTCTCTCATCATGAAAAATATCCATATTATATCTGCCTTTATTCGTTCTCGAATGTTGAATAATACTGATCATACTTTATACGCAACAGGTTTCAAGCTCTGTAATCGCATTATAAGTGCTAATTTTTTATCATTTGATTTATTTTTCGTGGAAACAGGCAGATTGAAAGTTCAGCTGATGCTGCGGTGCACGGCGTCGAATGAGAATTTACACGAGTTGTACGTCCTCGTAAACAGAAATGTCGCGAAGTCATGGATATGCATGTCACACCACATTCGTTAAGCTAGTAGTTGCATTCAGAATATCAGTCATAGTCTCTCAAAACATGATATAAAGACGATGAACACTTGCTCGGCATGTACATAATTTACAATAACAAATTTCTACGAAACACACCCACACACTCTCTCTTCTTCTCTCAAGATTTCACTACTTTGTTTTGGCAAATCACAAATCTTATTTATTTAATGTTATCCTTTCAATGAAACAAATATGTTTCCACATACTTTTTTACAACAAACGATAACAGACATGCAGGTCAATATGACTCAGTATCTAATACAATTTTTTAGAACGGCTACTCGAACGAAGTTGTTGAACGGCAGCAGACTCCAATTTCTTCTTCCAAAATGATTGGTCGAGTTTCGACTTTCGAGTGCGTCTTCTCATCGAGATCCAATGAAATCGTAACAAGATGTGGAGTAGATAGTACTCGTGTTGTAAAAGTTGGATCGGGAAGTCCCTACTTCCTCGTAACTTGCTGTCCTGCATCTAAACGAAGACTCTCGAGATTTTTTCCATGCATTCAAGTTTGCTCCGGTCTCTACTCGCTTTAAATAAATTGCTCGTTATAACGGGTTGGGTCTTCTTCTCGCTTATTTTAGAAATACAATACCATTCGCAGCTCAAACAATGTAAGACGCTTTTTTCGCAATGATAATTATATCGTTTGCAATCGATCATCATGTTTGAGTGATAAACTTTATCGTTATCAATATTCCGTTGACATTGATTCTATAAGTTGTTTTTAACAGGTTTTGAATTCAATTTGAACGTAGAAGTTTTCAATATTAATATATAATTTACTTCACACAATATATAATTTACAATATATTATTCTAAGAATTAATAATTAATGCACTTAAAAAATGTACTAAATGTTAATAAATATTTATTTGAATGCTACTACTTTAATATTTACTACATGTATATAAATAAATTTTCGGTACAAAAATTAATTTCATTTACGTAATTATTTTTTTTATTGAATATATTATGTGTTTATTTTCCTGTAGATGTCAAATTATTGAAGGAAATGTATATTAAGATTTAAATTAAATAGTAAATTTGTTTTCAGCGTACAATATATATTTTTATTACAATATTTATTGCGTTCTCCAACGATGAATTCTTTCTTTTTAATTTCGAGACATGTATTTTATATAATGAATTATTGAATATTATATATATAACGCGATTAGTTTAAAATGTTCATATCGAAATTTGAACGATCCTTTACTTTTAGTGCGATTCTGGAGTGGCTGTGGATAGATTCTTTCACGCCTTGTATTCAACGAGGAAGAAACACTTAATGCCGTTCCTACTCGGTACAGCTTGTTCCGAAGTCACCGAGACTCTGGCCAAAATTGTTCCTTATTGGAACGTGATCCAGGTATCATTTGGCTCGACGGCACCAGCACTCTCAGATTCCAACGAGTTCCCCCTATTTTTGCGAACCGTTGCACCGGATTCGAGTCACAATCCAGCCAGGATAGCATTGATCAAACACTTTGGATGGGACACCGTCACCGCGCTTTCGCAAACAGGCGACATGTACTCTTTGGTAAGTAGGTCGTAAGGAACACGAACGTCGCGCAAATCGACTTTGCGAATTTATTGAAGCGACTTCCTGTCACTTTAATAGTCCGCACCGGAAATAATTTGATCGCAATATTGATGGGTGTTATGCAATTTTTCTTCGAGATTGTATTCAAAGTATTTTATTAAAATTTTTTCTCAGATTAATGTTCTACTATATAACATTATTGGTATACAGTTCAATTTGAAATTCGAGAACTACAATGCTAAAATGAGCTAAATTTGAGATCGCTCTTTTCATACAAATTGCATAATGCGTAATGCGAAAATATAAGCGTAGAAATGTAAGCGTAGAATTTACACGCCTATTTAAATGATACAATTTTCTAATTTCACATTCTCTCGAATAAATGGAGTATGAAATGAATGTGAATATGAATATTATCGAAATTCACAGAGATTATTTGAAAAATTATGTTTGATAATGGATTGGAAATCGACTCTTTCATAAAGAATGCGTGGCATTCAAATTGCAGTTGACGTTAATCGCAATTGAAATTTGCACCAAAAAATATCCACTTATAAATCCAATATTTCCTGCAATCACTGCTTTTACCGTAATATCGAGATCAGATGAAGTGGAATCCGAAACACGGAGGAAATGTATGCGATAACACGGTCGCGAGGACATTTTCCATCGTTATATTTGTCTCTGTCTCGCTTTACGTAACCGCGTGTTTAATTGCAAACTACACCGCGGAAGTTCGTTTATGCCCGGCGTGACGTGCGAGCTATACAATGAAGTTCCCGTTATGTCGGCTTTAATTAACTTTCGATTTGTACTCACGCGTAGTTAACTAGAGCGCCGCACGTTCGGTATCACGTTTCGGTTAATTCTCGGTCAATTTCCGTCGCTACACTGGTAACGGAAGCTACCACACGTCACATCCGGCTTTAATATAGTCTAGGAATATATATATATATATATATATATATATATATATGTGTGTGTGTGTGTGTGTGTGTGTGACGAATGGACCCAAGGGCGTCGCAATATCAGGATTTCAAAATAAGCAAGGCAAAACAATAAACTGACAATTTATGTAACAATATAATTCTTTTTACTGTTGTGCGAGTAAGAAAAGTTAGGATAAAGCGAAGTAATTTGAATATAGGTCAACAGAAATTTTTTCAAATCGTATTGAAGTTGCACAGTGTATTCAATCGAACATACAAATACATACATTATTGCATCAAATAGTATGTTTTGTATGTTTTATTGAATACACTACACGACCTTGTTCTACACAATTAAAAAATTTCTGTTAATCCATCTAAATTACTCCATTTTATCCTACATTGACCTAAAATTAACAATAAATGTTTTAAAGATAGATTCTTTTTTTAACATTTTAAGACAAAAAAATTTAATAACGAAAAAGATTTTAATAATGAAAATAACGAGGAATGATAGAATTTTTTAAATGGGTAGAGTTTAGAAATTACTGACAGAACTAGAATTTCGCGCATTCAGGGATGGCCAGTGTGAACATGCTTCTTCAAACTTTTCATGCCTTTGAAATAACAAAATTCAGTACTTTTACTGCACTGACTTGTATCTGAGCGCATAAAATTTTAGCCGTGTCATAAATAATTTTGAAACTCTTTCTATTTAAAAATCATCATACCTTCGACATTTTCACAGATCTTTTAAAATATCACAAAGAATCTGTCTTTAAAATATGTTCAACGTCAGTTTTAGGACATCCTATTTATTTTTTTCCCCGATATATTCATTTACAATTTAAAAATTGAATTCGCTCTTTGAAAAGAAGTTTGATTCGATAAATTTCTAATAAAGCGCGAGCAACGTATGTCATCTATCTCGAAATTGATGTAAAAGCGTTTGCGGAAATTCTGCGGAAATCGACGTGTCAGTTTACATCCGCGTCTCGTTAAAATTCATATTGTTCCCAAACTAGCTTAAACCACTTTCAAAATAAACGCTCATATCCGAACGCGCACACGTACGAGCGATTCGGGAAACACCGTATTCCTGCGGTTCGCTCCATCGTGAAGCATGTACTGTAATGATAAGAGAATTGTGAATGTCACCAATAAAATTACGTGACGTAAGCGACGCGCTTGCCGAGAAGAAACCGGCCGCGAAACGAATGTAACTACGCGGCGCGGAGGCAATCCTTTTTGGATAACGGAACTTCTGTCGCGTCACCATGACGTACGACGCGTATTTGTAAGGGTGACATACGCGATTCTTGTTTTGCGCAAATAGAACGGGAGACAAACGAACGGCACATTGCCATTTCTCGCTGCCGCCGCTACGCTTGGCTCTCCAGCGCGCACTTCCACACGTCGCACGTATGACGCGTCTCTGTTCCAGGCAGTGAATGATCTGGTCACGGAACTGGAACAGGCGAATATCACGTGCACCGCAACTATCACATTCGCCGAGAACGATTACAAGGAACAGCTACGAACCTTAAAGGTAAAAAGTCGCGCTTAAATGTCAACTTGTTTTCTCACCTTCATTCTAAATTTCTTATAGTGAAATCTCCAAGAAAGTGAAAACACAATCACTCTTGAAAAAAAAAATGAAAATATTTCACTTCTTGAAAAAGAGTGACAATTTTCACTCTTTTTAGAGTTCACTTCAAAGGAAATCTCACTCCAAAGAAAATGAGATTTCATTCTAAAAAGAGAAGAGCGTCACTTTTTTTAAGAAGTGAAATATCACTTCACTTTTTCTAGGATGGTTACATTTTCACTCTCTTGGAGTGAGATTTCACTTTTTAAGAAATTTAGTAGAGTGTTCGTCCGTCTTTAGCGAGATCTTGTAGCGATCATTTGGTGCAATTAAATCGAACTGATCAATTCGATCAATCGACCAACTTCACTTGATGATGCGAAAATCTTTCGTTTTTCACGTAATTCGCTTGCTTTGAAATTCGAAGTCCGTTTTCATGAAATGAACGTCAATCGATTGGAAGCGCAATGTAGATGCATCGGGATTATACTTGCAGCGTACGATGTGTGCGAATTAACTCATTATCTGATCAAATGATTCGGACGTACCTTAAAGATAACTGGGAAAATGTCGTTTGTTAATATTTAGCAAAAAGCTCGGTATAAAAATTAAATTTAGATTAATGTGAATGGCGACGCGATAAAATTTTCAACTCGTAATCATCACTATCTCTTTTGCTTCATTAGTATCATTTATCGCATTTTATATGTATTAGTGATGCTTCGTCAAATGGAAACCTTTTTTAATAAAAGATACACGTATCGTCATTCCAGGAATTGGACACTAGGATCATTATTGGAAGTTTTTCACCGCAATTGGCGCAACGTGTCTTCTGTGAGGTGAGTTGCGAGAAAAAGCAAATTTAAATCTCAATGAGAAATTATTTTTAGACATTTTTGTAATTATCATAAAATAAGCTTTGTTCAAATAAGAGGGATAAAACTTGCAGCCATTTTTCGCGAGTATCTACCGCCGTGATAAAGAACAGCTACTACCACATCCTTATGGACTAATTAATGACGCTTTTAATAACTCCCATTACAGTCCGTGTAATTTCAACAAAGTTAGGTCGCCGTTTCAACTACTCATTCATTTTTGAAACTCCCACCGGTTCAGTTGAAAACCCTTGCTAACAAGAAGAAACAATTTTGTGGTTGTTCCACGTTTGCCGGTTCGAGTTTAGAACAGTAGCAGTTTTTGCCAAAGTAGAAGAAACGCGAGAGAACGTAAACAGATAAACCCTGGTCTTGTTTTATTTGTAAGAAATTCACGCGTTTTGTTACATGCTCCACGACTGTAAAATTCGTTTAAAAGTTTAACTTTCACAGCGCTCATACTTTTAAATGTCATTACCAATTATCTCGATTAATTATCTCGTTAGCAACGTTATCTACTTTATCTCTTTTATAATTCCTGTTGCTAAAGATACATATAGAATAAAATTTTCTCTTTCAAAATACGTTCTATTACTCCCAAATGAAATTCTCTTAAAATCTGATAACGATGTACTGACATTTAAATTACACAATCTGACAAACCGTAAGAGATAAATATACATGTCCACTCGGACTCGTTTGATCATTCAGCGCGTTATTGAACACGGAAATTGGAAATGCTTTCATGTCAAGTATTATAAAAACAGCACAATATATTTTATGGAAAAGTAATGCACAATTATTATACAAATTTTATCATGTCTACTTAATGATAAGGATTCATTCCTATCTACTCATTTCTATCAATGTAAATCAACAATA
>Ga0157364_1007146_pt1 | contig 11545 bp, 6 predicted proteins | sample AttsexASBM2_FD_111476 | JGI IMG/M metagenome (GOLD analysis project Ga0157364, IMG submission 111476) | Fungus gardens microbial communities from leaf cutter ant in Ribeirão Preto, State of São Paulo, Brazil - Atta sexdens ASBM2 | ecosystem: Host-associated > Fungi > Mycelium > Unclassified ...
CATATCGACGTATAAAATTAAGATAAAACCGACCTCCGGATATCGAATTTCGTGAAAAAGCGAAAGTCACTTGTGAGCGTGCGACCGCTTGAAAATAAATCGATGCCAAACTGTTCGTTCGATCGTACGTTTGCCCATGCATTGTTTCAAATTTCATCCCCTTTCTTTCAACGGATGCCCTGTTAGTTAAAGGGACATCGAGAGTACAAACAACAGCTCCGTCCGATGAAACATGATACATCGTCGCATGAACCAGCTATCGCGCGTGGCCGGTATATGCATTTTAATTAACATCGTCAAACTTGAAGCACTCTCTCTCTCTCTCTCTCTCTCTCTCTCTTTCTTTCTCTTTCTCTCTCTCTTTCTCTCTCTTCCCTTCATATTCGTGACGAACGTCACGAGTGTTGATTCCACAACGTTAATTCCACAACGCGGAGCGTGCAAGTCGGTTAAATAAACTTTTCGATTGAAAACCGCGCCCTGTGCGAATTAATTGCAAAAACGCGTGGATAGCGCGATTCCACTGATGTGCTTGCCACATCGCGCATGCGATTTTTTCGGAAGTCGCATTTCATTTCTGACGACGAATAGTTTATTGTCGCTCTCGACGGAAATCGTTGGGAAAAAAGCTCATTCATGGTTGTATTCCAGTAAAGCATACATTTCTCGCGTTGTTTAAAGCAATATATTTAAATTTTAAAATTCAAGAGGATAAAGATATTTATACCATTGTGTCGCTATTTCGATGATGGACATGTGATGTACAATTCACCTAAATCCTAAATTAAAACTTGATTATGTAATGCAGCTATATACAAATCGATTAAGAATTTTTTATTTTCTTTTATTTATATTATTATTTTTTCTAGAATTGTAATTTTTAGAAAATAAATATTTATTTTTGTCCATTTATAATCTCGTTCGAAAAAGAAATTTCGAGAGAAATTTGAATTAAAATCGTCGTTTTTTTCCTCTTATTTTTCATTCAGACTAGCACCTCTGTTATTCACTACGAACCGCGGAGCTGAATCAGCAAGATAAATCAGAATCTCGATGACAAGAAAAATCTCGAAAGAGGAAGAGAATCAACGAGATTACGATTTTAACTATCATGCAAAAAATGCGAGAATTAAACACAGTTTCTATTTAAAAAACTATCTCAAACTTATGACTTCGATTTTTTTTTAAATTGTAATAAACAATGACACCCTCCAAAAACAATTTTCTTTAAAAAAAATTGATCAAAATTTTTCTAAAGGTCTATTACAAAAATATTAATTGAGTTTGAAAAGTTTGAAAGTATAGATTTTCCATTGTGAACACTTATATAGGAAAAAAAAAATATATATACAGGGTACAGATCTGCAATATTACAGCAAAAAATTCATAAATATTTGCCACCAGGAGATTTGCAGAAGCTCGCGGATCCTATGGCTTGCGGGGGGTCCGCTGATCCCAAGGTTTGTGGGGGCCCACGAATTCTCAATTGCATACAATGCGCGATGTTAAAAACTCCCCTGAATTAACTTTTGTCTTTCTTTATCGATTCTATTTTAACGATTCACTTTAATTACATCATTAACTGCATTTAATAACAAGCATTGTTATGTCTTGATTGCTTTAATTGAATCTCCAGATCAATAATTAAATAGAAATATCGATTTTGAAAATTCTCCGTATTTTTTGTACACTATTTATTCCTTTGCTCATTTACATTAAGAGATGATTCAATTGTGTTAATGAATATTCTTACTAGAAAATTTAATTAATAATACGTAACGTTATTAGTTCAAATTGCATTTTAAAATCGGTACTTATTAAAGAAAGGCTGAGAAAGTTGAGAGTTAATTGAAAAGTGGTGAAAAGTCACGGTTAAACCTGGTAGATCTCAGTTCAGTTCAAATAGGTTTTATGCGTCTCTATAGCTACAGACATGCACCTATTTAACAAAGTAGTCTCGGTTGAAGCGATCAGAGGGAGATTCGGTTCAGCAGATCTCTCTCTCTCTCTCTCTCTCTCTCTCTCTCTCTCTCTCTCTCTCTCTCCTCTTCATCATCGACCCTCGCACCGACCTCTATGCGTTCAACTGCTGCTCGGCTATCGATTGCGAGCCGCCAGGGCCACGAGAAGGTACCTTCTCGACATTCTCTCACTCTTACTCTCTTCTTTTTCCTTTTCTCTCTTTCTCTTTCTCGCTTCTTTCTCTCTCTTCGTCTCGTCTTCTCTCGCTTACTTGTGCTAACTCGTTACGCGATGCTACCGCGTTTCCTATCAACTACCGTACTGTACAACGTGTTTGTCTATAGGGTGGTCACTACGAGCATAAATTCCAATTAAGCGTGGCTCGTTACTTATGGAATGGAATTCCTTCCTTATTATATATATTGCGTCGATATCTACTTGAGCTATAATATAGTTCCCTTTCTCACCCGATTTATCTCAAATATTACTTCTATTAATATTGCTTTGAAAATACTTTTTCTAATTTACTTCTAGTAGAATTTAATTGTGAATTAAAGAAAGAAATATATTAAACTAAGTAAATTAATTATTTCAAGTGTGAAAAGATTATATTATATCTTTTTCTTTTTATTTATATGTTATTGATTTCTTCTATTTCTTCTATTTGAGAATATCAATTTTAATTTTTAATTTTGATAAAACTGTTTAATATAAAATACAATTTTTTTTGTTCTTATTAATGCCCTATAATAATTGATTGATTTATAAAGTTATAATTATAATACATATTCAAATTGATTTCAATACTTTTTGATTTATTTTATATACACTTGATTAATTTTGTATAAAGCTTAATTTAACACAAATTTTTAATTAAAAACCCAAGACAAAAAGAAAAGCTATTTTTTTTAATGATGAGTAATTAATTTTTATCATAGTCGTAATCATATAATGTATACATTATGTAATGTGTAGTAATGTTAGTTATATATATTATCCGTATTTAATTATTAATTGGGCTTTAAATTAGATATTAGATTAGAGTTACTGGAGAACGATACAAGCAAGCAGTGTATCATATATGTATATGCGATGCTATCATTTCCCTAAGTATGGTTGTAGTAGACGATGAGATATATTGTACTATACGCTTCGCACACAAATTCCAATTAAACGTCCGGAATTCCTTTCGCATGCCAATCGATTACTGTGACAATATATAACTGCAGAGTTGAGATGCGTATATTACTCCCCGGAAACTGTCAGTGGAAATATCTTATGTCTGACGCTGCGATCTCTTTGAGCTTATAAAGATACGATGATAAGTGGACAGTTCGTATTATCGTATCTGGAATTGTACATACAATGATATATATATCATTGTAATGCAGATAGAGAAATAATCCTCTCATACAAATTTTTCTAGTACATGCATACATCTTTGCACATACAAAATAATGAAATGAAATCAATTGGTGTTAAGAAAGTACATAGTTGTTAAAAAAAATTCAATATTAAGATCTTTTTATAAAATTTAAAAATTCTAATTGATACACATATATAAAAACAGGAAGAATATTAAATTATAATTAAAATAAAATAATTATTAATAATTATAAAATCAAGATAATGATTAAAAAATATCTAACATCAAATATACAAAAATTAAAAATAAAATTTTTAATTCTATATAAAAAAAATTATTTCTAAATTTGTCAATCTATTATCGAAATTTAAGTCGCTAAGTAGAGTATAAATCATAAGGATATTTTCTATCAAATGTATTAATTGTAACTATTATTCGCTTCAATAAAACATCCTAGAAATTCTAAAAATAATTATTAAAGATTTAATGATTAATAAACTTTCTCTCTCTCTCTCTCTCTCTCTCTCTCTCTCTCTCTCTCTCTCTCTCTCTTTACAGACATTGCTAGTATATCTAGCGAAATGGGAAGCTTTGCTAGAAACCGTATCGATATTGGAAAATCATTTATCCCATCTAATCCACATAGCAGGCACGCCTTGACTTTTGACAGACCCGAATCGCTACCTAGCTATGTAGACAGATTAATGCATTCCGCCTAGGGCCGCCTTGGACTATACGTCAAAGTCACGAGGCTTTATGCATAAGATATAATACAGGAAGTTCTATTTGATATTTTAATACACAAGCAGCATGCAGTCTAAAATAAAGGTTGTTTTTGATTATATTTTCAAGCTTGTTGTATATAACAAAATACAAATCAAGTATGTACTTAAATTAAAATTGACATGTGTTTAACATTTAATTGAAATGTTTAAAATTGATCCAAGTTAACAATACATCTTTAAGTTCATATAATAAGAATGAAAGACTAAAAGCATTATGTACATTTAATTTAAAAGTTAACATGCAAGTAATATGCGATCAAATATATTAAATAATATATATTTAATGGTATTAATGGTATTAAAGAATTTTAAAGGTGGTATTAAAGGGTTTTTTATTAAATGGCACATATAAATTAAACCAATGATTTCTCTCTATCACTGTTTTCTTATTAAAACAAAAATGGAAACAAAAAAAGATTTTATATTGAGAATATTGGATCATTATTATCAAGAATACTACTGAGAGGATTTAATTTAACCCGTAAAAATCAGACAATCCAGAGATTAAGTTCAATCCTCTTTCTTTTGAAATTATTTCGTGTCCTATATTAGAGAATATTTTTGGATTAGTATTGACTGTAGGAAAATCTGTTTTAATTATGAATTAATCCATCATTTCTAGTTAAAATACAATTTAATCTTGCCACATTTAATTATTTTATGTAGATACAGAACAAAAGTTCGAATCTATTTTCATACTTAGTCATGTCCATTATGACGATGTTACAATAGCTGATAGTGCAATTATTTGATATTTGCTCACACATATGTTTCAATTGAACAAATGCTTATGGTCGACTAATGCCAACTGATGCCTATGGCACGGTGCCTAATGTAATGAGCATTTGGCACATACACAGTATGTGCAAACTATAAAAGATAGTTTACGCATCGCGATTGCGTGTTCCAAAATTTCTTAATTTTATAATCGGTATTCCTTCTCTCTTCTTTTATCAATATCGAAGTTAATTTTCTCTCAATAAAGATACGATCATAGAAAATGTCATATTTTTCTATCACATTCTTAAATGTCAATACTGAAAATTTCATTAAAATAAAATTTACTTAAAGTTAAGTAAAGAGTAAGATGCTGTATTTGTATATCTGCAATTGAAAAAGTTGAAAAATTATTGATTTTCATTAAAAAAGAAAATTTATTTTAGATTTTGATATACTATTTATAGAATATACATGTATTTTCATAGTTATTTGAGAGTACATCAATATACGAATTATCTCTCATCGAGTTATCTGGAGCAGCATGTTCTAGCTTTTTTTTTTGGAAATATGCTTCCGGCGTTTTCATAGCGATTACAATCATTCATGTGCCTCGTGAAAACGTGTTAAATAGTTCTAAAAAAAAAAAACGTTAAAAATAGTAATTCAAATATTTTACTTATGCGACGATTCAACTTATGCGAAATAAAAAATCTTTTTGATGTCGTAATACAATAAAGCGACATGTTATTATGGTCAGAATATGTCATGATTTGATGATTTTGCTAAATCGCTACTAATTCTACATCAATCTCATATATTCATTAGTGAAAAATAAATTAACTCCAAATTAATCAAAAAATTCATGGATGAAAAACCATGTGCTAGCTTTATAAGGTACTTTGCAACATTAACATATAAATGAGCAACTTGAAAAATGTTCTTTTAGCGATTGTTACAATATTTATCCGGTATACATTCTTATATGTATATATTCATATAGGTAGGCGGGTACCAACGTATCTCTTCGACGTTGTCGTTAGACAGGACGTGACGTAGAGGGTGGCGAAAGGAGCCGTACAGCACGACGACCCACATTCCCTCGAATTTAATTTCATGCCTTATCGCTGGTAGCCGTGGTACAATGCCTCAACTAGGACGGTCGCGGATCTCGCGCGTGCACAATCACACGTAGAACCACTGTATATATATGCATACGCACACATCATTTGTTAACGGTGTCATACGCACACGCGTTCCATGTGCTTACTCTTTACTCTTCTCGCACACATTCTATTTATACATTTCTCTTCTATTCTCTCTCAGACAGATCTCTTATTCTCTCATCCTTTCTCTTCTCTCTCTCTCTCTCTCTCTCTCTCTCTTTCTTTCTGTAATTACTCTATGTCCTAACTCTTTTCTCTCTATATTAACTTTTCATCCTTTTTTTTATCTTGTAAAATAAAAATTAATATTTTTCGGTTAAATGCTAATTATCAAACATTATAATTTATCTTTAGAATAATTGTTCCATTTCTCATATCGAATAGTATTCGAATAATTTGCCATATCTATTTATTCAATTGCGCGATATTACCTGTCTCTCGATCGCTTTACATGCGAAGACGAGACATCTTCTTTAGACGAAGCAATTATTGATGCTTTTCACATCTTGAAAAATCTAACGTTCTAACGTACATTCATTCGAAACTCGTGCTTTTCTCGATGATCTACACACGCGTTCTCTTCGTTTTGACCCTTATCTCTCTTTCTCCCTATTTTTCCCCCTCTCTTTCTCTCTCTCTCTCTCTTTCTCTCTCTAAAATGTATTCATCCTCTTTCCCCTCTTTCTCTCCCAGATTCTCAGTCCTTTACAGACATTCCTATCGCGGTCTAGGATAGTGAATTCGTGTTCCGTCTCTGTCTCCGTTTCTGCTGCTGTTTCTCCGTTTTCTACCGTTCCGGCGTGTCGAGTCGCGCAAGTGCCTATTATACATCGTGCATCTGATGTACGCGTTTCTGTAACGAGCGAACGCGAGTAGTGAATGTATACCAAGGGTCGATCGTGTAGCTGGCTATTTCTGCACGTGTTCCGACTTTACGTAGTGACGATTGCTTTATCAGATGTACGAGACTGACTGACGGAACGGGGTACGCGCCATCGGATCTCGTGTCACTGGAATAAAAGTCATTTTGTAAACTAAGCTATATCGGAACAAAAATAAATTACGAGACCGTGCTCTTAATTAATTCTATACAAGTAGATTTTTCTCTGATAATATCTTATTTTAAAGTTTAATTTTGTACGAAGAAATATTTATTAATATATTTAAAAATAATTATTAATCTATTAAAAATAAAGAAAAGTTGTCGCCAGAAAAGATGGCGTCAGTTTCTTTTTTTGTTAAAGTAAAATTGATTTTACAATTAGTCACAGAATGGATTCTTATAGACAAGTCTCACGTCTGATGATACAATACCCCACATAATACATATTTTATGACATTTATCATAAATAGTCCTTTATATTTATGTTATTTACAGTCATGCTAGAAATAATAATAATAGCAATAACAATAATAGGAATAATAAATCTACCGCATTTTCCATAATATTTATATAGATGGCGATGAGTTAATTGCTCAATTTACAAAAACCTTTGTTTCGCATGAATGCGAAATGAAGGAGCTACTAGAAAGATCATTAACCAACCAATATAAGAAGTTTGTTCTTTTTCGAAGAATTCTGAACTGATTCTGAACTAATGCAGTAAGTTAAAGTGAGACAAACTATACCTGTCTCTCTTTATTTATTGCACCAGTGTACACCAGTTCAGAACTTGCGGAGTGAAAAAGAATAGATCTATTGATCAGGAGGAATTATTTGTCACTGTGCATCACTGCATATAATGCGCAATGACAAATGATCCCTTTGAATGATTCCTTATTTTGGATTATTAATGATGATATATATAATTAGATGTATTGACGATAGAGGCATATCGCCGATGCATCTAATTATATCGCTACTTTAAATTCCCACTTCATATGAAAGAAATTCTATCTGATTGAAATGAGAATGAGAATCAGCAAGTAAAATATGGCATCGTTCACGATTATATGTGTAATTATTATTTCGCGAACACATTTGAACATCTTTCTTTTCTTTAGTCTCATTGACTTTCTTTTATTTTTTTAAAATGATAGCGATACAAGCTATCTTCTTGGGACAAAAGATATAACTAACACAAAAGAACGAAAAGTAAGTCAGAAACAATGCGCAAATATTTCATTTAGAAATTATTTGCAACAATCTGCTCTAAATCCCGGTTACAATATACTTCATGTATTATTATGATTGTGATGCAGGTCAAACAGCGTACTAGGTGGATGGCAACAGCGATGATCGTAGTACGAGGTCGATAGAAAGACGCTAGAACGTTACCGCTTGCGGCTGCAGCTGCGGCGTCATCAGTCGCTGCACCTGCAGCTGCGGTGGTGGCGGTGGCGACGATTTAATAAGAGGGCGAAACGATGCAGAACACCGGTGACTATTATCAAAGAGCGCCGAGATGTTGTCCGGGTAGAAGTGGCAACAGCAATAACAACAATAATAGTGCGAGCGGATCGGTGCGAGGCGCAGAGCTGCTCTGCTGCTGCTGCAGCTGCAGCACCTCTACTTCCACGAAGACTCCGGGACTGCTAGCGAGTCTTGGCGTGTGTGTGCTCGTCCTCGGCTACACTCTCCTCGGCGCGTTCGCCTTTATGGCCCTCGAGGGAGACCTTAAATCGGTGAGGGGCCGACGACAATTAAACCATTTCCTCCCAATTTGTCATTCGACGCCGAAACTCAAGATAACATAATTCGTTCGACGATTTCGCATTTAATTTGATTCTGCATAAATGTGAAATTGTGAAATAAAGAAAAATAAACTTTACAAAATGAAATTGAATTTAATTAAATAAAATTAATCGAGCAATTTATTGTTAGTATTTATTGTTAACATTAACTCTGACTAGAGATTTGACTTTCATGACAAAGATTAGACATATATGCACACATGTTATAAAAATATAATATTTTCGTGTTCAACGATTGTTGATCAATATTCAAAACAATATTATTCTTTCAATTATTTGAAAAAAAAATTTGATCAATCGAAATCTTCGCAATGTGCCGTCGATATGATCATCGCTCAAATATTTCGATGAGAATAATTTATAGTTCTCCTATAGGATTCGCTTACTGAGATTCCATCCTCAAAATCCGATGGGGCTTCCTATGTGCTGCCTAATCTGGAAAACGACTCCGTTGCCACAGAATTAAGAGCACGCACGGTCGAAAAGCTATGGAGTATCACCGAGGATCTTAATGTTCTCTACAAAGAGAATTGGACTCGCCTAGCTGCTCGAGAAGTCCTCGAGTTCCAAGAGAATCTGGCCCGCGGTCTCAGGCGCACTTCTTACGAGCAGGTGCCTCCGCGGTCCCGAGAGCATCAGGCGGATAGACGACTACACGGTCGACGATGGACTTTCAGCAGTAGCTTGCTGTATTCTCTGACGTTAATTACTACCATAGGTTTGTCCAAATTCGTCCAAATGACCGCGTTCAAAACGTCATCTCGACCTATATATTATTCGCCAAATCGTAGCCGTCATCTTGCACTCAATATAAACCGAGACTTATACAATTGTCAAGTATTATTAGCTTGTAGCCACGAAATTCGAACGTTTATTTTCGTCACATGATAGATATCGAAATATATGGAAACGATCGTTCGGTTTCAGGATATGGTAGCGTAGCACCACGCACAGTTTGGGGCCGGTTGATCACTATAGTTTACGCCTTGGCGGGAATTCCGCTGATGCTGGTTTATTTAAGCACAGTAGGTGACGTGCTCGCCCGAAGCTTCCGTCGTCTCTATGGACGCATATGTCGGCAGCCGCGTAACTGCACGCGAAAACAACAACCACCGCCACCGCCACCGCCAGTCGGTGGTATAATGACCAAAGCGTATCGCTACGACAATCACGTGGAGACCAAGGGAGGCGGTAACTACTATTCGGCAAGCAGGGAAAGTTCCTGCGACGATTTGGGTATTCGCGGTACTGGCAGCGCAATCTTGCTCGACTGCGGTAGTGAGGGTCTCTTGCACGCTACCACCAGTTCGACAGCCGCACTCCAGGTAATGTTATATCATAACGAAAATAAATCGAAAAGATTATATCATCATTTTTCTCTGAGAAATCTTTTCTAAAAATTGTGTTTATAATACTAAAAATCAATCTGATTGTAAAATTTTGGATGGAAAAAATTGACCAGATGGAATATTGTATTGGTTATGTGACCGAATTGTTCAAATGTGATTTATTAATTCTTTCTCTCTCTGAGATCTCGGAGCGATTTCTAATATTTTGTACTATATATTTTTATTACTATAATATGATCCCAGTCAAATCTGTCGAAAATCAATTTTGTCAAATTTTTGCTATAATTAATTTTGATGACAAAAAGATATCAAATTTAATGCAAATTTTATTGTGCTCAAAGTTGTCAGTAAATTGTTGGCAAAAATCAAGCAACATATGCAACAATATGGTAGTAAATTGACAACAAAAGCCGAGCAAAACTTGCATCTGATAGCAAATTTTATTGTCAATTTGCTGTGAGATTGTTGCAAGCCTTGCTTATTTTTTGTCAACAATTTATCACGTGTTACGTTAGTAAATTTTATTCCTTCTATATCATTAATTTACAGTAACAGCTTTGAATACAATAAAATTTGTTTTTGACAGATTTGGCTATCTGGATATGTTATATATAAAATCATAATGAGAAAAAAAATTATATATATAAAATTATATATAGAATTTTATATATATATATATATATATATATATATATAATTTTAATAATTATTATATTGGGATCTATTTTAATTTAACATATAAAATCTTTTCTTTTTCAAGAATTGACAATTTGATCACACATTTTATATCTTTCATATGAATTCTTTTTCGCCTACTCAGGATGTGACAACGGGTAACGGCAAGCGACACTTTCATCCGTGTTCGCTGTCCTTATCATCAACTTCATCACCGGCGTACATGCTAGAGACCAATCCCGTCAGGATACCGATCAGCTTGTGCCTGGCGATAATGCTAGTGTATATATGCGGAGGTGCGATCATGTTCAATCGTCTGGAAGGCTGGAGCTTGTTGGAGGGCGGGTACTTCTGCTTCACCAGCCTCGGTACGATCGGCTTTGGAGATCTGATGCCGGTGGGACGTAACGCGCCCTCAACCACCCTAGAGGAGTTCAGCCTGTGTGCATGCGCGCTCTACATCCTCGCTGGGATGGGCCTGATCGCCATGTGCTTCAACCTCGTCCAGGAGGAGGTGGTACGCGTGGTCAGGGTCTTCGGTAGAACCTGCGGCATGTCGTCGGGCGTGGTGGTCGGACCTATCGGTGGTACAGGTATCCCTGATGAAGGCATTCGGTGGGGAATCAACGATGAAAGTCTTCCACGAGAGATAGAAAGAGAGAGCATCGTGAATCGTTGATTATTTTATCGACCGTCACGCATTTGTCGCGTTCAAAAACTGCAGCAGCAGCATATACACACCAAAAAAAAAAAAAAAAACAAAAAAAATATTAATTATTTCGAAACCAAACCGGATATAATAAATACAACATAATCCCTACGTTACGCCAC